>ERZ779880.17-NODE-17-length-260142-cov-21.038941_pt1 | contig 260142 bp, 160 predicted proteins | sample MGYA00511555_ERZ779880 | MGnify/ENA primary metagenome ERZ779880 (study PRJEB29588, sample SAMEA2145815) | human gut metagenome | biome: human gut; feature: human-associated habitat; material: faeces | place: Denmark | collected 2008/2010 ... | reverse complement strand
CTTGCTCCGTACCAAGGCCGTACTTTCTTCGGTCAGAGGTACCTGTGAGTGGAGAAGGTACGGAGCAAGTGCATCCCGGGTATAGTCCGGATAAGTTTTTTTTAGCTATAAATTGGTAATGATGAAACGTGAACGAAAGTTTCTGTAACATTGCTTTTCTTCTTTAAGTGTATGAATCCCTACTTTTGCAATTGAGAAACAGCTACTAAAAATGGAGCGGGAAGAATGATGAAAATAAAACGCAAAAAGATACTATGGATAAGGCTGCTTGTGTATTCGTTGGCTATGGGAGCCGGAACTTTTCTGGTTCATCAAAAATGGGATGAACAAGCACGCGCCACATTTAAAACAGCATTATTGCAGGAGTTACAAAAAAGAGATACTCTCTCAATTCCCTATATAAGCAATTGGACAGCTATATCTGCTTTAGAGGAGGTAAATCCCGGGGTGGTAGAGATTGCATTGGATTCAGGCAAAAGAAAATATGAAATCCCATGTTTTAAATTTGAGAATAGCCTTGTGAAAGGGGGTATACAGCGCGGACTTCTTACTGCACTTTTGGATGAATCTCCCTTAGATGCGGACTCATTACATGGAACCTGGAACAAGTTGTTGAAAGAATCTGATATATTTCTGAAAACCCATACTCGTATTACTGTTTGGGATTTTCAGGAGCAGCCCTCTTCTGCTTTTTCCAAAAACGTGCAGAAGTTCTCCCAGACTGACAGCCTTCTTTCTTATTATATGGGATTTCGTTGTGAGGTGGAAGCTACCGGTTATGCTTCTTGCGAGTGGTGGCTGCTTAGTGACTGGCGTTTGCTTGCCATAGGAGGCGTTTGTGCAGGTATTGAATTGTTATTTTTCATTTTTGGAAAAATGTATTGCTATAGAAAGAATAGGCAGCCTGAGGAGGTCGAACAAGAAGGTCTACCTGTTATAGTGGTGACTGTAGAGCAATCACCTGTTTATCAGTTGGGGGAGCATACTTTTTTTGATGCGGAGCGGATGGAATTGATAAAAGAGGAGCAAGTAGTAAAGCTTACTCCCCAAACGGCTGTCTTATTGGAAAAGTTTCTTCAAGCAGAAGGACACACGCTTTCTACGTCACTAATTAGTGAGACTTTATGGCCGAATGGTAGCGGAAGTCAGGAAAGAATACATACGCTTATTCGTCGTTTACGAAAATCACTCGGTGAGTTAACAGCCCTTCAAATAAAGTTCAAAAATGATTCCTATCATCTGATAATCCCCCATTTCATCGAGAAAAATGCTTTGACTAATGCCTAAAAACATGGATAGTATGCGGCTGACAAATTCTGACAGGGACTGACAAATTCTGATAAATGAAGCTTGGTCAGTGTTTGTCAGTCAGATTTGTTGGAGCGGATTTCCTTGATTGCTACCTTCGCTTCCGAGACAGGTCTAATTTAAATATCTAATACTAAATTTAATATTGTATGAAAAGAAAATCTTGGATGCTTGGTGTGCTGTTTGTGTTAATTATTCTGGTTTCCTATATGGCTAAGCCGGAAAAGACACAAAATGACTTACTCTTAATGAATATAGAGGCTTTAGCTGCCGGCGAGAATTATGTGCCAATACAATGTATAGGTACAGGAACGGTGGATTGCCCTTTAGGCGGAAAGACAAAGTTTGTCATGATCGGTTACAGCCTTGAATAGCGTTATTAAATATTCTCACAGTTCTCTCTTGTTGCATGTACTTCTGTAGCTATGCATGAGGGAACAGCATATATGGATTTCCCGGAAACGAGAAATCTGACCGCATGTATTTTGCCTATGAATACAGTTGTATTTTGGCAAAAAGTGCTTTTATTGGCGGATTTGGTGCAGAAATTAGTATGTACGAGGTTTAGCAGTTCTGTTGTTTGATAGACTTTGTAATGTGTCTGTGCTATAATGCGTATTTGTGTAGTATTCTTATAAAATATTTTGAGATATCTGTTTATGAAAGGAGGTCTATTCGAGTAATATATTTGGTTTAAATGGGCAATGCGTTTGCTTATTCGTTGAAATGATACATACGAAGAATGATAGATGATTGGTGCTTTTATTTTAGATCATGATTCACATTAGTTAATAGAGATTCTGTTTTAAGTTGTAAATGAAAAAATTGAATAATGAAAAAATTAATAATAATATCTTTAGTTATAATGTTTGTTGCAGTTGCAGCTCATGGAGTTTATCTGTCTAAGACTGTTAACTCTTTATCAAATATAGTATTAGCTAATGTAGAAGCATTGGCTTTTAGGGAGGATGACTCTAAGGGTGTTGGGACTATACTTACGCATGATTTGGGAAAAGGGACAAAATGCGAAAATGGTATACTTTATAGTGTATATAAGTATAGTATTGATTGTTTTGGTGAAGGGACATTGCCATGCCAATCAGGAACATATGAGTCCTTTTCTCCAATGGGAAAATGTTATGAAGTCTAATTTAGGTTGAACATAAAGTATGTATTTTGTGAAATCTAATACATTACCACCTTAAACTTACCTTCTTGAGAATCAGATTAAGAATACTTGTTTTTTATATTTGATTCTCAAGGAGGTCGTGATTTATTTATTGGTTTTAATTTTTCGGTATGTAAAATTTGCTGCAAATGTGATGCAGTGGTTTTAATGTTATTCTTATGATATTTGAATTTTGTAAAATTAGACTGAATATTATGCTAAAAAATATTGTGCTATTATCTATATTAATGTTGTCTTCGTGTTCTACGGATAGGAAAGTATCTGATAAAGTGTCAATAATGCTTGATGTGCCCGTAAGCCCTATAAAGACTTATTTTAAAGAGCATTTTGATTTCGAAAGTTTTATCGCTATTGAAACTACAGATTCGTTTCTTGTTTCTGATATAAAAAAAATTGTAAGATCAGATGATAACATACTTTTGCTGTCGGGGAATCGGAGTGTTTTTTTTGATAGATGCCCATTCTGGTAAATTAAAGGTTTGTATTGATAAATGTGGAAACGGACCAGGAGAGTCAAAACGTATAATTGACATTGCTTTTAATGAAGAATTAGGTCAGATTCTACTTTATAATGATTTTTATAAATTGTTGGTCTTTGATTTAAAAGGTGACTTTCTTTCGGAGGTAAAAGTTGGTGAAATGTATGAAAATGTCACATGTCGTCGGGGAGAAGTCTTGTTTTATAATAAATTGAATGGATATTCTTGCTATCCATATATGTTGAAAATTTATAATTTGAAGAATAAAACGTGGAGAACAGTTGGAGATGATATTAAAATAGATTTTCCAATTAGAAGTAGAGGACTTCAAATGGTGAATAGTAAGCGGGTATGGTTTAATGCTCCTCTTGACTATAAGCTTTATTGCTTTGAAGATGATACTCCTGCCGCTCATTATCAATTAGATATTTCAATGGCAAAATTGAGTGATGATCTGATAAAGAAATCAATCTCTGATCCACAAACTTTTTTTAATGAGGTGTCAATGGGCAAAATCGTTTATAGTTTAAATTCACTTAGGGAAACGGAGAACTTTCTAATTTTTCATTCGAATCAGACGGGACTTTTTCTTTTTGATAAAAAAGAAAATAAACTTTATGTAGACGAATTTCTTATGGATGACATTTTTTACATTAATTCTGGCGATTATTATCCACACGAGGGGGATGATAATAGTGTTATGTTTTTGCTTACTGCCGATAGGTGGATTAATCATCCAGAGCTTATGTCTGGTTTGCCCACTGAGTGGAGAAATAAGGCAAATGCTTTGAATATTAAGGAAGATGATAACCCTATTTTATTTTTTTTCAAAGAGAAAAATAAATTAGAATGAGTTGAGTCTTTAACGAGCAAGTAGTAAAGCTTACTCCCCAAACGGCTGTCTTATTGGAAAAGTTTCTTCAAGCAGAAGGACACACGCTTTCTACGTCACTAATTAGTGAGACTTTATGGCCGAATGGTAGCGGAAGTCAGGAAAGAATACATACGCTTATTCGTCGTTTACGAAAATCACTCGGTGAGTTAACAGCCCTTCAAATAAAGTTCAAAAATGATTCCTATCATCTGATAATCCCCCATTTCATCGAGAAAAATGCTTTGACTAATGCCTAAAAACATGGATAGTATGCGGCTGACAAATTCTGACAGGGACTGACAAATTCTGATAAATGAAGCTTGGTCAGTGTTTGTCAGTCAGATTTGTTGGAGCGGATTTCCTTGATTGCTACCTTCGCTTCCGAGACAGGTCTAATTTAAATATCTAATACTAAATTTAATATTGTATGAAAAGAAAATCTTGGATGCTTGGTGTGCTGTTTGTGTTAATTATTCTGGTTTCCTATATGGCTAAGCCGGAAAAGACACAAAATGACTTACTCTTAATGAATATAGAGGCTTTAGCTGCCGGCGAGAATTATGTGCCAATACAATGTATAGGTACAGGAACGGTGGATTGCCCTTTAGGCGGAAAGACAAAGTTTGTCATGATTGGTTACAGCTTTGAATAGCGTTATTGAATATTGTCCCTGCTCTCCCTTGTTGCATGTACTTCCGTATTAGGCAAGTATGGCGCAGTCTCATCGATTCTAATCCTCATAATGGAGTCTTGGCTGCTGTTACCCAATTGGGGGAAGTGCTTGAAATCTATAATTTGAAAGATAGTATTCATACAGTTCGTATTGGTCCGCATGGTGAGCCGATGATGGTGTTTAACTTTTTGAGATAATAACAGACAGAGGAAGTAGTATGAAGTATTTAAAAAGAATATTGATTATGTTAATCTTGGTAACTATTATAGGTAGTTGTAGGAATCAGAGGTTTTCTGATACAGAGAAAATTGTGAAAGAATGGATTGGAAGAGAAATAATTTTGCCTTCAAGTATACAGGAAATTAGTAGAGTACAAGATACATGTAAATATATTAATGCCCCTTATAAAATTTTTGTTTATATAGATTCTATAGGATGTACTAGTTGTAAGCTACAGTTGTATAAATGGAATACGCTGATAAAAAATGCAAGTATATTGATGCCTGATAGTATAAACTTTATTTTCTGTTTTCAATCGAAAAGTGAAAAAGAATTGTTGAATATATTGAAACGTGATAATTTTAACAATTCAGTATTTATTGATAAAGAGAGTAAATTGGATTCTATCTATCATTTTTCTAGAGATTTAAACTATCAATGTTTTTTGCTAAATAAAGAAAATGAAATCGTTTTAGTAGGTAATCCTGCTCTTAATCCCCAAATATGGGATTTATATAGAAAATTTATAGTTAAGGGAGAGAAAAAAAAGGAAAACGTTCAGGCTGTTAGAACTATAGCTAAAATAGAACCTGAAATAGTGGAGGTGAATGATTTAAAATTGAAGAAAGAATCAATAATAGAAATTACCATAATTAATATGGGTAATGCCCCATTGCTTATTTATGATATAACAACTTCTTGTGGCTGTACTATTCCTGAATGGGATAGTCATCCCGTACCCAAAGGGGAAAAAAAATATATCAAAATAAAAGTAACGCCCGAGGTTCTAGGATATTTTAGAAAAACAATCAATATATTCTGTAACACAGAAGGCGGTATGATTCAATTGTCTGTTAAAGGAGTTGTGAAGGAAGACTGTTAGTAGAAAGCGCCATGCAATTGGAAGTTTTATAATATTAAATGAAAGGAGGTGTTTTATGAAATGATTTGTACTGTAGGAGATTATGTGATTTTTACTTTGAGTGATTAATATTCTATTAAAAGATTTTTTAAACAAATATTGTATGAAAATTAAATTTTATTTAAGTGTGTCAACATTATTGATAATATTGTTGGTATGTAATGGTAATATATTTATGGTAAATAATAATTTATCGGATAATCTACTCTTGGCTAATATAGATGCCTTGGCTTTTATTGAAGGGGGAGGTGGAAGTGAAGTAAAATGCTCTACTACAGATATAACAGAAGTAACTAGTATAAGGCAAGGCAATACTCTTGTGAAAGTATCAGAATGTAGGACTTGTTCTTGTAATTTTGGTAGTGGTGGAAGTTGTGAGGAAGGTCAGGAATGTGTTTATTACAGTGGCCCATTTGCAGGTCAATCAAGTGGATCTATCACGTCTATATATTGCTACTAATAATTTTGTTTTAGGTGGAGTTTTAGTAATAAGCATTTTGGACTTTTTATAAGATTTCTGGTTTGAATGTTATTATTGGTTATTTTGCCTACGTCAGAAACGTGACATTACTTATACAAATATTAAAAGGGAATTGTATAAACCATACAATTCTCTTTATTAACGAATAAGAAATAGAGTTATGAGAATATATATGTTATTGTTTAGTTTTGTGCTTTTTTCTTGTAATGAAGTAAGGCGTATAAATGATAATGGAGTTTGTACAATCGATTTAGATAATGTACAGAAGAAAGAGAGTGTGTCATTTTCATCTTTATTCGAAGCGGCGGGAGTTATCGTTTTAGAAATGACAGATAACTCTTTATTAGCTAAGATAGATAAAATCGAATTTATAGGTGATTCACTCTATGTATTGGAGAGAGGAAAAGGACTTTACCTCTTTGATGAAAAAGGGAAATTTTTAAGAAAAATTGGAGATAAAGGAGTTGGATTAGGTGAATATATTTCTCCACTTGACATAAGTGTTGATATAGAAAACAAAAAATTGTATTTGTTAGATTCTCAAACTCAAACGATATTGAAATATAGTGCGAATGGTGATTATGAAAGTTCTTTCAAATTGAAAAATGAAAAAATGTTTAGTAGTCGTATTCAGTATTATAACGGTAAGATATATACAGATTTGTATACATATGAAGGTGCAGATAGCAAATTTCTGTTGAGTGAAGTAAATATGAAAGACGGGAAGAGGACTTCTTTTTGGTTGGACGCTGTGCAATATAATAAAGGCTGGAATGAATTGTTCATTGCAAACCAACAACCTTTTATTTCTCAATATGAAGGTAAGCCTAGGTTTAGTCAGTTATTTATGGATACAATATTTGCCATAACTAAAGATGACATACAGCCATACATTGTTCTCCAAAGTAAAAATTTTGTTACTAAAGATTATCTTGATTCTCAGAAGGAAACAAAAAAAGCTTCAAAGATATTTTCTAATCTGAATAATACAACTAAAATATATAATATATGTAATTATTTGGAGTCAGATAGATATGTTTATTTTAATTATTACATAAGAGATAATCTTTACATTACCTTTTATGATAAATTGCAAAAGTCAGCGTATATGACCCAAAATGTAGTGAATGATTTACTTTATGTTGACGATGAAGGAGTGCAATTATTCCCTAATTTTATTTCTTTTGATGAAAAACGAGCATATTCTGTTGAAATGAATAATGATTTTTCACGAAATGTTTTTTTGAAGGATATTCAAGATAACAGAATTAATAGAAAAGTGAAGGGAATTGATTCTTTTCAGGGCATATCGGAAGATTCAAATCCTGTTATTATCTATTATGAATTTAAGAACTGATTTTTATATATGAGTTTCATAATGATATAAATGTTTGTTATGAGAAAGTATGGTATCCTATTAATCATCTGTATTTTTCAGATATTGCTCTCCTGTACCAAAGTTCCAGTTGGTCCTTCATTGAAAGATATATTATCCGCGAACTCTAAATTGCAGGTTGTCCTTGATAAATATAAGGATGATTCCCTAAAATATAAATCTGCCGTCTTTCTCATTGAAAATCTGCCTTTTCACTATAGCTATGAAGGTGAACCTTTGGATGACTACCTGAAGCTTTTTGAACTTCACGGCAAAGGCACCATGTATCCGGATAAAGTGTTGGATTCCATTAAACGTGCTTGTGGCCCTTTTCATATGGACAAATTAGAAGCGAAGAGCGATATCTATATTGATCCGGTCTATTTGATTGAGAATATCGAATGGGCTTTCAAAGTATGGCGTGAACAGCCTTGGGGGAAAAACGTCTCTTTTGACGATTTCTGTGAGTTTATCCTTCCTTACCGTGTGGGTGATGAAAGGCTGGAACCCTGGCGTGAAAGAATCTATAATAAATATAACCCATTGCTGGACAGTATTCGAGGACTTCCGGAAGCTGAAGATCCGAAGTATGTTTCTCAAATACTGATGGATACCTTACATAAAGCTCCGGTCTATTTTACCGAACTATTTTCATTCGGCCCTCATTACGGTCCCAAAGTAGTGGACTGGCGCTCGGGAAGTTGTGTAAATTTCACTGATTTGCAACTGTATGTCTTCAGGGCTTTGGGGCTGCCTTGCAGCGAGGAAATCATGTTGATGCGGGGAAATAAAAATGTTCCCCATTATTGGAATGCTGTCTTTGACAAAGATGGTAACTCTTATCGTTGCTCCATTCTGGACCCTACTTCTGAACTGAATAGCCCTGATAATTATTGGGACCCTAAAGGAAAGGTTTATCGTCGTACGTTCAGTGTTAACCGGGAAATGATCAGGGCTATGGGAAAGAAAGCGGAAGAAAGACATCCCTCTTTCCGTTATCCCTGTTTTCGTGATGTTACTGCTATATATGCGGGGAGCAAGAATCGCACATTAACGGTTGGTCCTGAAAATCTCTACAATCCTTTAAAGAAGGGTGAACCGGTCTATCTCTGTTCCGCCAGCTTTATGGACTGGGCTCCCATCGGGTGGTGTCTTTACGACAAGCGTCTGGGCGCTGTCTTTGAGAATGTGGAGGGGCAGGTTGTCTTCCGTTTGGGAACTTATGAAAACGGCAGTATACGCCCGCAAAGCGATCCTTTCTTGCTTGATAGGGAGAGCGGTGAAGTACGGTTTTTCCCTTCGGGCGGTAGGGAGGTCGAAGTTACGCTGCTCCATAAATATGAACTTTACTTTGAACCTTTTGTCCGGCGAATGGTAGATGGTGTGTTTGAAGGTAGCAATGACCCTCATTTCAACAGGAAAGATACACTGTTTATCATCAAGGAATTCCCCGAGCGGCTTTGGAATGTCGCACGGGTAAATAGTGCCCGATCTTACCGTTATGTTCGCTATTATGGCCCTAAAGACAGCTATTGTAATATTTCGGAGGTTGCTTTCTATACATCTTTTGCTGACAGTGTCCCTTTGAAAGGGAAGATTATCGGTACACCGGGGTGTAACGGATTGGACGGTTCACATGAGTACACAAATGTGTTTGACGGCGACCCTTATACTTCCTTTGACTATGTCCAGCCTACGGGTGGTTGGTCGGGGCTTGATTTGGGTACTCCTCGACGTATTGAGAAGATTGTGTTCACTCCCCGCAACCGTGATAATTTTATTCGTACGGACGATGAGTATGAACTTTTCTATTATAATGATGGGGAATGGGCATCGGCAGGTAGGGTCCGTCCTCATTCCGATTCTTTGCTTTATAAGGTTCCTGAAGGTGCATTGCTCTATTTGAAAGATCATACCCGTGGAAAGGATGAACGTATATTTGAATATAAAGATGGAAAACAACAGTTCTGGTAAGAAAAAGAAAGGGGCGTCTTGGGTTGTTGACAAGTTCCTCAACCTGTTCCTGATAGCTTGTGGAGTAGTGGTGATATGGATACTGCTTCAGGTGACTAGTATCGCTACTTTCAAGATTCCTTCCGACTCAATGGAACCTGCCCTGCTTGCCGGAGATAATATCTTGGTGAATAAATGGGTGATGGGTGGACGCATTTTTAATATTTGGGATGCTCTTGAAGGGAAAGAAGTCAAGATTTCCCGTTTGCCGGGATTGGGAAAGATACGGCGGAATGATGTGTTGGTTTTTAATTTTCCCTATCCTGCACAATGGGACAGTATAGGCCTGAACGTGATGTCTTACTATGTAAAACGATGTGTGGCTTTGCCGGGGGATACGTTTGAGATCAGGAAGGCTCACTACTGGGTGCGTAGTTGTGAAATGTCGTTGGGAAATGTGGAGTCACAGGATGCACTGATGCGTATAGTAGCAAATGGCAGAGAAAAAGATTATGGAATAGTGATGAGTGGGTATCCTTATAATGGATTGGTGGACTGGAATATCGTGAACTTCGGTCCCCTCTATCTTCCTGCAAAAGGAGATGAGATAGAGATGAACCCTAAACATGCTGTCCTATATCGGAATGTGATAGAATGGGAACAAAGAAAGAAACTTTTCCTGTATGGTGATACGGTTTTACTGAATGATAGCGCGATTCATGCTTACCGTTTTAAAGAGAACTATTATTTTGTTGCAGGCGATAAGGTGATGAATTCCCAGGATTCCCGTTATTGGGGCTTGCTTCCGGAACCTTTTATTGTGGGTAAGGCTGTCAGGATATGGAAGTCGGTGGATAGGGGAACGGATGAAATTCGGTGGGATAGGACGTTTAAAAGTATAAATAATAAAAATTAAAGAATGGAGGAGGATAATATGTAAAGTAGTATTTTTAATATAGAGTGAGTGGATATATCTGCCTATTCTACGAAAATATCTCTTCGAAAGTGGGATATAAGTATTTATTTAAATTTTAAAAAAGTATTTATGAGAAAAATTATTTATGTTTTAGTTGTCGTATCTATTGCTATTGTTAATACAGTCTTTACAATACGCAATAGTGATGAAATTGTAGATTTGGTATCTTTAAAATCTGAAGCTTTTGCAAATAATGATGAAATTTCGGGCGGTGCATTGGGACCTCTTCATAAATTTGGATGTGGTATACCTGAGAAGGTTATAGTAGCTTATGATTCTGATAATAATCCGATTTTTGCTGAGATTATTCGTGAAGGGGAATTGGGAGAGTGTGAGGGTAAAACAGGAAGTTGTTCTCCATATCCTTGCACTAGACGTTGGCCGTTCTAATTTTTAGGGACTATCTGATTGAACGATAGTCCCTAAAAACTTAATCATAAAACATTTATTGAAATGAAAAATATTATTTTGCTTTTTTTGTGTTTGCTTTTTGGGGGATGTTTTTCTTCATCTGATAAGTATGTACCTAATGAAGGTTTAAATGAGATTCTTATAGATCCGGAAGTGGTTGAGGAATATTTAGATTTATCCGAAATACTACAAGACTCAATAGAAATTATACCTTTAGAGACAACGGAACAATGCCTAATATCAGATATTAAACAAATAGAGCTTTATAAAGACAAAATATTCGTGTCTGATAAAGGAAATGCAAAAATATTCGTGTTTACTACAACAGGACACTTTCTTAATAGCCTTGGCAGACAAGGCATGGGACCTGGTGAATACTCTCGTTTGGGGAATTTTACTTTTAAAGGTGATTCCATATTAATTCAGGATCTATATCGTAATAAATATATTGCGTATGATTTATACAGCAATTCGCATAGAGAGATTTCTTATGATGTTTATCATAAAGACATTATATCATTCGATAATATTGCCTATTTAATTTCTAATTATGAGGGATCGGATTATGGGGATTTTAATCTTTTTAAATTTGACTTAGCTACCTCTAGTGTCATATCTTCTGAAATTCCATTTAACAGAAAACAGATTGATAAATCTGGATATGGATTAAGGAAATACGCTAGCAAATACAATAATGAAGCTACACTAATTTACCCTCTAAATGATACGATTTATATCTTGAAAGAGGACACAGTGTGCCCCTTTTATGTTATAAATTACACCTCTAGAAGTCTTCCTGAAGATGTAAATGTTGATAAAGACATGCTTTTTAGATTCGTTCGCAAAAATAGATATTTGAAAGGGTTTGAATATTTACAAAATTCAAAGGATTATTTATTAGGCTACTATTCGGATGATTCTTTCAAATATTTTATATATGACAAACTCAGTACTAATATTCGTGTTGGGAAATGGCTTAGTATAGGTTTGTTTGGGAATATGATATTTCACTATTTTTATACAACAACAAATGGTGAACTTTATATCTTACAAGATGCGGATACTTTCTCTTTTAATTGGAAATCTTTGAGAACTTATTGTACGAATAGCTATTATCGTGAGAAAATAGATTCAATTGTTGGAGAAATAGGTGATGATTCTAATCCAATATTATTTAAGTGTAAATTTAGAGGAATGGCAAAATGAAAAGGAAAGAACTAAATTTGGCTATTATACTTGTTCTCTTTTTATTATTGAGCAATATCTATAGCTATATCCAATATAAGGAGATAAGTGAAGTTCAATCGTTCTTATATGAATTGAAAAAAGATTCGGATATTAAGATTGGACAATTAGAAGCATTGAAAGAATGTAGAGCTAATGAAATACTATTGAATGGAAATGAAATATCGCGTGATTGGGAGATTACAAATTTACAGGGGGGTAGAGAGACACTTTCAGATATAATGTCTGATAATACATTGGTTTTGCGATATTCAGAAATGCATTGTGATGTTTGTATAGATAGCATAGTCAGTAAATTGAATATTTATCAAGACTCTATTGGTTTACAGAATATTGTACTATTTACTAGTACTAAGAATATGAATTATGTAAAAAAGTTTAAGAGGGTCAATAACATTCATTTTGATATTTATGGCATTAGCAATGCATTGGATTCTGTATTAGTAGATATAGGTATGCCGTATCTGTTTGTTTATTCTTTTGTAGATGAGAGAATAAATAATGTTTTTGTTCCACAGAGGGAAAATGTAAAATTTACATATGAATACTTACATTCCATTCTTTTGAAATATTATACTAAGTGATATTTGTTTAATTATTGGTATTCATAATAATGCAGTACGTAAAACACGGTTTGTTATTTACTACTCTATGCTTACTATTAAGCATGGCGCATGTGGTTACGCCTGAACTTTCAAGTGGGGAAACTATTATTCAATGGGTGTGGTTTGGAAAGGTTTTACCCTTCACGGCTGGTTCTATTATTGCAGTTTGTTTGATGCAGCTATATGAAGGGGTACCTTTGAGAAAGGCATTGGGTTTTCCTTATTTTTTTATCTACTTTTCTTGGAGTTTAATGTTTTTTGGTATGGTAGAAACTGTATGGGGAATGAGGCAACTGTATGGTTTTACGGCTTCGGGACATTCTCATTATGCGTTGACTGGCTCTTTTTTCAATCCTGGTCCTTATGCCGGATATTTGGCAATGATATTACCGATATGCTTATATCATTATTTGAGGGTGCCGGAAAAGTGGAGATATTTATGTAAGTCACTAAAGATAGAAAAAATTACAGCTGCTGTGGCGGGTATGCTTATTCTTTGTGTATTGCCTTCCACCATGAGCCGCTCCGCCTGGATAGCTGCGGCAATAAGCTGTATCTGGGTGGCATATATGTATCGTGACAAACGGAAGTGGAATATATTGTGGCGTCGCTATAAAAAGCGTTATATATTGTGGGGAGCCGGGATATTTTTAATTCTGTTGTTGGCTGCTGCGGGAATGTTCTTTTTAAAACCCGATTCAGCATTGGGGCGTCTGTTTATGTGGAAGATGACTTGCCGGGCCATCGCTGCTCATCCGTGGGGATGTCATACCGGATTTGCTTGTGCTTATGGTGGGGCTCAGAGTTTATATTTTGCCTCAGGGAACTATGCTGCTTGGGAAGAACGTGTGGCAGGAAGTCCTGAATATGCATTTAATGAGTATCTGGAGTTTGCCCTGACGTATGGTATTGTTATGTGTATACTGGCGCTGTTTGTAATCTTTGGTTGTCTTTGGATAGGAGTGAGACTCCGTCGCTATGGTGTCTGTGGTGCCCTTATCTCCTTGCTTGTATTTTCTTTTTCTTCCTATCCGCTGCATCTTCCGGCTTTCATTGTCGCTGGTATATGTTTGCTTCTTGCCTGTGGGATAGGTGATGTAATTGGTAAGTATCTTATTCTGTGTGTTTGTCTGGTGGTGTGGCTCGGAGGCTATACGGAAAAATGGACGCAAGAAAAAGACGCTTGCCGGGACTGGATGAATGCGAGAATACTCTATCGCTCGGGGGCTTACGAAGCTGCCAACAGGGCTTATGAAAAGCTTTATCCGTCTTTGAGGAATAAAGGCACATTCCTGTTTGAATATGGACATAGCTTGCACAAATCCGGTCGTTATGACGAATCTTTTGAGTGTTTGGATCGGGCACGGTTGTATAGTAATGATCCGATGATATTGAATATTATGGGTAAAAATTGCCAGGCGTTGCATGAATATAAATGTGCCGAGGCTTTTTTTCTTATTTCTGTCAGTCGCCTGCCGGGCAGAATCTATCCTTACTATCTACTGGCTAAACTCTATTCTGAACCGAATTATCGGGATAAAGACAAATTTGAGGATATGAAATGGAATGTGCTGAACCGGACGCCCAAAGTTCATTCCACGGCCATTGAGGAGATGCGTCAAGAAGTGGAGGAGATAGCAAAAAATTGGAATACGGATTATGTGGAACATTAAAAGAATGAGAAATAGAATATGGAAACTTATCATGATAACTGGAATGCTTGTTTGTTATTCCGCAATAAGCAACTGACTAAACAACTGAAAGAGTACCAGAATGCTTCGGTACTGGCTGAATGTTCTTCTTCCTTACTTGTGTCTCTGGGACAGTTGCTTCGCCTTCATCAGAACCCCTCCTATGGTATAATCCGGGAGGAAACTGAATGGACGAATCTGTTCACTGTCATTGATATGTTTTATGGCGGTTGCCTGTCAGAGCAGTTATCTTCATACGGGCTGAGTATGCAAGAGTTAAAGGTATGCTATCTGATTCGTGCACGGTTAGGAAATAAGGCTATTGCAGTTCTTTTTAATATTACTCCCTGTTCAGTGTTGAAGGCAAAGCAACGTATAAAAGGGAAATTGACTTTATCGGCTGCGGATTGTTTGGATAAGTATATTCAAATTGGGTAGTCGGAATGCTTTATTACAGATTTTCATCTGTAATTTCCGAAAAAGGAATAAATTTGCCCCGGATTAATCTTTCTTATCTTATGCTATGATGAATACAAAAGTAAAATTATTACTGACCATAATATGGTGTCATCTGCTTCCTGTACTGTCTGCACAAGAGATGATCAACGTACGACATTATTCAATAGAAGATGGCTTGTCACAAAATATTGTGCAGGATATGCTTCAGGATAATGATGGGTACATTTGGTTGGCTACATGGAATGGACTGGAAAAGTTTGACGGATATACTTTTAAGAATTATAAATCGTATCCTACAGATGATACTAAACTAAAATACAATAGACTAGTAAGCATTGTCAAAGGAGCCGATGATGCTTTGTGGTGTCATACATACGATGATAAGGTCTATCTATTTGATGTGCGCCAGGAAAAATTCAATGATATTTTTGTTTATCATCCACAGATAGAGGAATGCAAGTTGGTAGAGAAAATGATTCCATTGACAAATGGGATCATATGGATAATAGCTTCTGACGGTAATTTGTGGCGTATTGATGAAGCCCTGTATAAAAAAGATAAAGGGGTTATGTTCCTTCCTTCCGGTTCTGTTCCGCAACATGGTAACCGTGTTTATTCAGTTGTACGTGATGCTCATGATAATGAATGGGTATTGACTGATAAGGGATGCTTTGTCTATGGAAAACGGGAATTATCGGACAGCCGGAATTTTAATAATGCAATATGTATCGATCATATCCTTTATATGTCTTCTCCGGATGGAGAACTGGTGACGTATACACCGGAAGAAGGAATAAAAGAGGTATCTATAAAAGAAACTGATTACGGTATCATAGACTTGTTGGAACTACCCAATGCGAAAATGGGTATTATGACTAATCGGGGTATAATCATCTACGATACTCAAAACAACCATGCAGAAAGTATTTTGGTGAATGAGAATCATCCTGATATACAACCATCTTATCATTTACTTTCAAACAATGGCATACTGTGGATGATTAACGGAAAGGAAAATGTTATCCGGTGTGATTTAAAGCAGAAAAGCATTAGCTTTATAAATTATCCTTTGAGCCAAAAGGAAAAAGCGAATATTTTTATCCATGAGGATAATTACGGACGTATATGGATATTGGCTCCAAATGGCGAATTTTCATTTTATAATCCTATAACAAATGTTTTTGAGCAAGGCTATACGTACATAAATGGAGAACATACATATTATCATGCAACCGGGAGGAAATTTCTGATAGATAATCAGCAAAATATATGGTTAAGCTGTGATTCCGGTGTCGATCAGCTGACCTTCTTAAATGAAAGTTACAGCTACTTCTCTACAGGGCACAATGATAAGATACGCGGGCTGTTTGTTGATTCCAAACAGAGAATATGGGTGGCTGATAAAAGTGAAAGAATAGAAATCTACAATGATAATCATGATTATTGCGGTAATCTTAGCCGGGACGGGCATTTGGTAAAAGACAAGCAACTTGTTTTTGGTGCGGATATCTATTGCTTTTTTGAGGATGAGCAGCACAGGATATGGATGGGGAGCAGGACAGGAGGAATCTATGTAGCAGTTCCGGAAGCGGGAAAGTTCCGGATTTATCATTTCAAGCATAATGAGAAAGATAAAAATTCATTGAGTTCTGATGCTATTTTCTCTATTTGTCAGGATACAAAAGGAAATATTTGGGTTGGAACGTATGGGGGAGGACTGAATGTAGTGGAGGGGAGCTTTCCCAATCTGAAATTTACGCATTACCAAAATGGGCTGGAACTCTATCCCAAGAACAAATATCTAAGGGTGCGAAGTCTGCTTTGTACTTCAGCAGGAATTATGCTGGCAGGAACCACTGATGGGCTGCTGACTTTTTCTACAAATGCGGATCAATGGGAAAAAATACAGTTTAATCTGAATCAATGCGAAACAAAACGTGCCAATAGTCTTAGTAATAATGATGTAGTATATGTATTTGAAAGTCGCAAAGGAGATATTTATGTGGTTACTCATAGCAGTGGACTAAATCTGGTTAGCTCTAAAGATCTTCTATGTGATCATATAGAATTTATTCATTTGAATAAATTAAACGGCTTGCCTTCCGATCTGGCTTATGCAATTTTAGAAGGAAAGGATAATGAGTTGTGGATTAATTTTGAGAATCATATCTGTAAATATAATCCGGTTGAGAATACTATAGATACTTATGATCGCTTTTATTTCCATTCTCACCTGGCCGTGTCCGAAATACCATTCATCAGGGATAAAAACAATGGTATGTATGTAGCCTTGAATAGGGAAGTTTTATACTTGAATTTGGATAAACTTAAAAAAAGCCAGTTTGCTCCACATATTGTTTTCACAGATGTGAGAACCCGAAAGAATTATAAACAGGAAAGATCTTCTCCTGTTACCAATCGGGAATTAACGCTGGAAAAGGATGAGCGTAATGTCTCAATTACTTTTGCTGCTTTGGATTTTACAGGTTCGGGGCATTTGCAATATGCTTATCGGCTGAAAAATATAGATGAAGAATGGAACTATATAGGAAATAGCCGTACGGCAAGTTTGGTGAATCTGCCGGCGGGAGACTTTATTTTAGAAGTGAAATCAACGAATGGAGATGGGCTTTGGGTGGAAAATACGGCACAGCTGGCTATTCATGTGAAACCTATCTTCTGGGAGACAGGCTGGGCATGGCTGTTATATATAGTGTTAATAGTAGTGGTAATTCTGGCTATCTCGGCTACTTTTGCTTACATATTTAATTTGAGACGGAAAGTGGACTTTGAACAGCAACTTACCAACTTGAAACTTCGTTTCTTTACTGACATATCTCATGAATTACGCACTCCTCTAACTTTAATTGCAAGCCCTATAGAAGAGATTATTAATCGGGAGGAATTAAGTGAGGAGGGACAGGAAAACATACAGCTTGCAAAGAAGAACACTGATCGTATGTTGCGTCTTATTAATCAATTGCTTGATTTCAGGAAGATACAGAACAACAAAATGAAGTTGTATATTGAGCAGGCGGACGTCGTAACACTGTCTAAAAAAATCTATGATAACTTTACGGGCTTGGCTCATCAGCGGAATATCGGTTTCCATTTTGTTTGTTCTTATGATAATTATACTCTTTACACAGATATAGATAAACTGGAAAAAATATTGTTTAATCTACTGTCAAATGCCTTTAAATATACTCCGGATGGGAAGAATATTGATTTAATTCTTGAATTTAAAGAAAAGAACCTGCTCATTAAGGTTAAAGATGAGGGAAATGGAATTGAATTGCATAAAATAGATATGTTATTTAAACGTTTCGAGACCTTGGGACAGACAGACGCTAACTTATCAAGCGGTATCGGGCTTTCTTTGGTAAAAGAATGGGTTGATATGCTGCATGGGACGATTACGGTAGATAGTAAACTGGGGTATGGAAGTACTTTCTCTATTTCCCTGCCGGGAGAACATGAGATTTTTGAGTCCGATAAAAATGTCGAGTTCATTTTAAGTGATTCCGAATCTTCAATGCCGATGGATTCCGGTATAACGCAAAATAATGAAGAAGCAGAAGGGATATCGGTTTTAGTAGTGGAAGATAATGAGGAACTGAGACATTTTATGGTGAATATACTTCGGAAAGATTATCATGTGATTGAAGCAGAAAATGGGAAAACAGGGCTGGAGAAAATCAAGTCGAAAATTCCGGATTTGGTTATCAGTGATATTATGATGCCTTGTCTGGATGGTATAGAATTACTGGAAGAAGTAAAAAAGGACTATAATGTAAGCCATATTCCTTTTGTTTTGTTATCAGCGAAAGCTACGTTGGATGACCGTATAAAGGGGCTGGAATATGGGGCGGATGATTATATAACAAAGCCATTCAGTTCCGGGTATTTACGTGCGCGCATCTCCTCATTATTAAAGCAACGCAGCATATTGCGTGAACATTTTATGAAAGAAGTATTACCTGTTGCCGGTAAAGAGCCTGTTGCTATTCAAGGTGATGCTTTGGAGAACTTATCTCCGTCGGTACCGCAAATAACTTCTTATGATGAAGAATTCATTCATAAAATCATTCAGGCTGTGGAAGAAAGGCTGCAAGATTCTGATTTCAAAATTGAAGACTTGGCTGATAGTATGAATATTGGACGTTCTGTTTTCTATAAGAAGGTAAAATCTATTTTGGGGGTATCTCCCATTGAGCTTGTAAAAGATATGAGAATAAAGAGAGCTATACAATTATTGGAAACAGGAAATTACAATATATCCCAAATAGCATACATGAGTGGTTTCTCTTCTTCTCAATATTTTAGTCGGGTATTCAAAGAGTTGAAAAATTGTACTCCGAGTGAATATAAGATAAAGAACTAAAATAAATAGTGCACAGAATCACATAAATAATGCACAGGCGTCTGTTCCACCTGCGCTACCTTTGCCCACAAAGCAATACGAGCTTAGTGGGCATTTTTTTTATAACAATATTTTAAATGAAAGTACTATGAGAATATTTTTTCTTTGCTGTGTAGCTGTTTTTTCTTTTTTAAGCTGTAAAACAGAAATCAATGATGTTGGTAATGTTCCGGAACGGGGATTTCATAGCAATCGTCCGGCTAATATTTGGGAAGAATCGTTGGTTACCGGAAACGGTGTGATGGGAGCTATGGTAATGGGAGACCCATACAGGGAATCTATTGTTCTTAACCATGCTTTGCTTTATTTGCCTATTCATTCTCCGAGAAAGCCTGTCAGCCAGGGAAAGAACCTGGAGAAGATTCAGCAAATGATGCTGGATGGTAAATATACGGAGGCTTCTAAGTTTATTGTAGACTTAGCTAATTCCGAGGGATACCAAGGTAAACACGCAACAGACCTTTTCGTTCCGGCATTTCAATTCAACATTTCAAGTGATACTTCTTCTGTGAAGGAGTATAATAGGACTGTGGATTTTACTACGGGCGAAGTAGAGGTTAAATGGGAGGATAATAATGGAATCTATTCGCGTAAACTATTTATTTCCAGAGCGGACAATGTGGTTGCCCTACGGTTATCTTCAAAAAAAGGCTCTATCCATACAACATTGAATCTTTCACAGATAATGAGGCATGATGCAGGACGTAAGAAGAAATTTACATTAAGTGAGAAGAACTGCATTGATAAAGTTGAATCCGGTGTAATGGAAAACGGACTTTATTTTAAAGCATGGTACGAAAGACCTTGGGAATTTGAATCCAGAAAAAGCTTTAAGGGATACGAAGGGGTAGTGAAAGTCGTGAACATGGACGGTGATATAGAGATGAACTCGGATCAAATAGTCATAAATGGTGCTACGGATGTGCTGATATTAGCTCGTGTTGAACCTTCTGACAATATGGAAATATCGAAAGTGCCTGATATGATGAAAGACCTCAGTTTATATCCTACTAATTATGCGGAATTACTGGATGCGCATAAAAAAATCCATAAAGAATTATTTGAGCGTGTATCGATTGATTTGGGTGCCTCTAAAGAAGACCGTATGAAATCTTCCGAAGAATTATTGGAAGCAGGTGGTTCCAATCCGGCTTTAATAGAGAAGATTTTCGATGCTGCACGTTATAATGTTATTTGTGCCACAGGCATCAATCCTCCCAATCTTCAAGGTATCTGGGGAGCTACTATGACTCCTCCCTGGTCTGGTGACTATACGACTAATGGAAATCTGCCGGTTGTCATTTCCCATTATTTGCAGGCTAATACTCCGGAGCTGATGTTGCCACTGTTTGACAGGCTGGAAGCATATATGGAAGATTTTAAGGTGAATGCACGTGAGCTTTATAACTGCCGTGGTATTCATGTTCCGTCACGTTTTAGTTCACATGGCTTAAATAATCATTTTGATGCTACCTGGCCGATGACTTTCTGGGTGACCGGAGCGGCATGGTACTCACTCTTCTATTATGACTATTATATGTATACCCTGGACAAAGAGTTTTTGCAGAAACGGGCACTTCCATTCATGGAACAGGCCGCCTTGTTTTATGAAGACTTTCTGAAAGAAGGGGCTGATGGGAAGTATGTTTTTAATCCTTCATATTCTCCTGAAAATCATCCGGCAAATCATCCCAGTCAGGCTTGTATAAATGCCACGATGGATGTGATGGCAGCTAATGCTTTGTTGCGCTCAGTTATAGAAGCCAGTCAGGTTTTGGGCGTCAATCAGGATAAAATTTCGGTATGGGAGTCTATGCAGGCCAAAATGCCTTCTTATATGCTGAATGAGAATGGAGAAATCAGAGAATGGATGTGGAAGGACTTGCAGGACAATCATAAACATCGCCACGCTTCTCACTTATTCGGACTGTATGATTTTCATGATCCCCTTATTATGAAAGATAAGGATTTGCTAGAAGGATGTAAGCGGGCCGTTAATCGTAGGATGGAAATACGCCGGCAAGACAATGGCGGAATCATGGCGTTCGGTATGATTCAACTGGCTTTCTCTGCGTGTGCTTTAGGTGAATCCGAGACGGCTTATGATATGCTGACCTGGTTGGGAAACAGTTATTGGAATAATAATATGGTTTCAACCCACGATCCTAAAAAAACATTCAATCTGGACATCTGCGGAGGATACCCGTCTTTAGTGATGAAAATGTTGGTTTACTCGGAACCGGGTCTGATATCCCTTTTACCATGTAAGCCTCAGCAATGGCGCAGTGGGCATATAAACGGAGTAGCCTTGAGAGGTGGAATTATAGTGCAAGAGCTGTCATGGAATGAAAAGGAAGTGAAAGTCACTTTATTATCTAAAATAGATCAGAACGTAAAAATTCAATTGCGGGAAGCGGAAATGCAGGAAATAGTGTTAAAAGCAGATACTCCTGCTACCTTCAACTTTGCATATGAATAGAAAAACAAATACCTTATTTACTAATTTTAAAAGCACTTTTTTATGAATCAGAATGTATTTATTCGAAGGGCATGTATGTCTTTGATGTTTAGCATGCTTTGCTTGTTGTCTCTGGCTCAGACACATCAAGTTTCCGGTATTGTAAAAGATGTTACCGGAGAGCCGGTGATTGGAGTCAATGTATCTGTGCAAGGAACCGGTAACGGTTCTATTACGGATTTGGATGGTAAATTTGCAATTCCGAATGTGAAGGAGAAAGATGTTTTAATTGTCTCTTACATCGGTTATCTGACTCAGTCTATACCGGTTGGAAAACAGACTTCATTTACTATTACCTTGAAAGAAGATGCACAGGCTTTGGATGAAGTTGTTGTTGTAGGCTATGGTGTACAGAAAAAGAGGGACTTGTCGGGTGCTGTGTCTTCCGTAAAGTCACGGGATATCACAGCTATACCGACAACCAATGCTTTGGAAGCTTTACAGGGAAAGGTTGCAGGATTGGACCTGACTTCTTCTTCAGGTAAGGCAGGAGCTGATCTGAGTTTCACTATTCGTGGAGAGAGATCATTAAAAGCCAGCAATAAACCTCTGATATTGGTGGATGGAGTAGATTATGGTACGACTCTGGATATTAACCCTTCGGATATCGAATCTATTGAAGTCTTAAAAGATGCATCTTCAACCGCCATTTACGGAACACGTGGTGCAAATGGTATTATCATCGTGACTACTAAGAAAGGAAAAACAGGAAAATCAAAAGTTTCTCTGAATGCTTTTGCTTCTGTTAATATGATTTCTTCTTATCCATCTATCATGAATGGAGCTGAATATGCACAGTTAAAACGTGAAGCATACCGTGACCAGACAACTAATGAATATTTGCCGGATGATCAGGTCTTTACAGTGGCGCAGGAATTGGAATATGTTAGAGAAGGAGTGTCTACTGATTATCGTGACTTAATGATGAGCAATGGTTTCAATCAGAATTATGAACTATCCATATCGGGAGGTACAGACAAGACACAACATAATATCTCTTTGGGATATAGAGGTGAGAATGGGCTTTTCAAAAATGATAATTATAAACGATTGAATGCCAGGGTAGCATTGGATCATGAATTACTGAAAACCCTGAAGATAGGTACAAGCATTACGTATACTTATAAGGATCAAAACACACGTCGTGATCCGTTGAATATGTGTAATAAGATTGTTCCATTATCAAAACCTTATGATGAAAATGGAGAAGTGGTAAGATTCCCGGCACCGGGATACAATTCTCAGACCAATCCATTGGTGGATGATGTGGAGGGGGCAATAAAGGATAACACGAAAGGCACCCGTTTCTTTGGCAGTTTGTATGCGAACTGGAATATCACAAAAGATCTTCTTTTCAGAACAACATTAGGGGTTGATGCTCAGAATTCAAGAAGAGGGTATTATTGCTCGGCAAACTCTTTGGACGGAGAAGGCAAAGACAGTAAATCATTGAAAGAACATACTATTCAATCGGGTATTACCTGGGAAAACATCCTGACCTATTCGAAGATATTGGGAGAGCATGATTTTCAGATAATGGGTGGTACCAGTACGATTTATAAGAGTAAAGAATATACATTGGCTTCAGGTAAAGGGCAGACTTATGGAGGCAATATCTATCATAATCTGGCATCAAACACCAAAGAAGTTATGATTGACAGTTATTTACAAGAAGAGAATTTGGCTTCTTTCTTCGGACGTGTAAATTATAAGTTTATGGACCGTTATATTCTTACAGCTTCTTTACGTGCAGACGGATCTTCACTACTTGCCAGTGGACATAAGTGGGGATATTTTCCATCTGTAGCATTAGCGTGGAGAATGAATGAAGAAGCTTTTCTGAAGAACATTGATAATTTATCCAACTTGAAACTTCGTTTAAGCTGGGGAGAATCCGGTCAATCGGCCATTGATCCTTATCAAACGATAGGTCTTTTGGGCTCTTCTACTTATTCATTCAATAATGAGCTGGCCAGTGGTCTGTATCCTAAGACTATGTCGAATAAGAATCTGACGTGGGAAACAACTTCTGTATTCGATTTGGGAGTGGATTTCGGACTCTTCAATAATCGTCTGTCAGGTTCTCTGGACATTTATAAATCATATACGAGGAATGTTCTTATGAATCGCAAGATCCCATCAACTAATGGTTACTCTGATGTGATGGAAAATATTGGTAAGACGGAAAACTTTGGTATTGATATAACGCTAAACTCAGTAAATATACAAAAGAAGAATTTTACCTGGACCACAGATTTTACGCTTTCTCATAACAAAGAGAAAATAAAAGAACTGGCATCGGGAGCACTGAGAGATGAGGCTAACTCGTGGTTTGTGGGTGAAGCGTTTCAGGTGTTTTACGATTATAAGAAAATTGGTATCTGGCAATTAGATGAAGCGGAAGAAGCAGCTAAGAACGGGCAGATTCCTGGTGACATAAAGATACAGGATACGAATGATGACGGGGAAATTACTCCCGAAGACCGTGTTATTTACAGTAAACGTCCGAAAGTGACTTTTGGTATCAATAATGCTTTTACCATTCATGATTTTGAATTTTCGTTTTTCATTTACAGCCGTTTAGGTCAGTGGATCGATTATGAATTTAATAGAGGATATAAACCAGACGGATTGGAAAACAGTTCGAATGTAGACTACTGGACTCCTGAAAATCCCACAAACGATTTTCCACGTCCTAATCGTTTTTACGGATTCGGAAAAACCAGATATTCTTCAACCTTGAAATATGAAAAAGGCTCGTTTGTGAAAATCAGAGATATAACTTTAGCTTATAATCTTCCGGCAAAAGCACTGAAGAATATAGGACTGGACCGCGTACGCATTTATGCAACAGCTAAAAACTTCTTCACTTTCAGTAGTATTGAGAATTATGATCCGGAACGTGGAGGAGGTATTTCATTCCCTATGACCAAGCAACTTGTGTTTGGTGTCAATTTGGATTTTTGATAAACGATTCAGTATTTAAAGGAATAACATTATGAAAAAAAGTATATTATTAGTAGCATCGTTGATGCTGTTTCTGGGAAGTGGTTGTGATAGTTTCTTAGATGAAACCAATTATAGTGATGTAACTTCCGAAGGGGGATATTATGATACAGAAGAAGGGTTGAATGCCATCGTGAATGCATGTTATACCCCATTGCGCTTTTGGGCAGGTAAAGAAGATGCTATTGGATTGAGTGAAACAGGAACGGATATTATAGCAGCAGCTTCCGGATGTGTGGATAATAATATGGCGGCATATACGCAGTCGCTTGATGGTACCAATTCTGCATGTACCTTTTATTTTGACCGATTCTACGCAGCTATAAACTGGTGCAACACCGCAATCTATCATGCGGAAACTGTACCTAACCCATCGAAAGATGAAACATTGGCTACAACATTGAATAAGCGTGAGGCGGAAGCCAGAGTACTGCGTGCATTTTATTATTGGATATTGACTGAAACATTTGGAGATACCTATTACATAGATGTGCCTTCAAGTAGTATCGTAATGAATCCGGTTAAAACATCGGTAAGTGATATTTATCAGCATATGTTTAGTGATCTGGACTGGGCTATTACAAGTAAATTATCTACTCAGCAGAATGACGGTGGTCGAGTTACGGTATGGACTGCCAAAGCACTTAAAGCCAGACTGCTGTTAACGCGGGCTAGTGTAACGAAGGATGCAAAGATGTATGAACAGGCTTATAATTTGGCCAAAGACGTGATAGACAATGGTCCTTTTGAGTTGGCTAAAGATTTTGCTTCTATCTGGGATATGAAGAACAGTGATGGAAATTCCAATAATGAAGTAATATGGTATGTCGATTATTCAACAAATCAGCTGTATAATTCGGAATTGGATGATAAACCGGTTATCAGAAATGGAGGAAATAATGCGCATCTGCTTTTCTGCATGAAATATGATGATCAACCGGGTATGACACGTTCCATAGAGTATGGACGTCCGTTTAACCGTTACATGCCAACCCGTTATTTGATTGACTTGTTTGATGAGGAAAGAGATCAACGTTATGGTGGCAGTTTCCGCCATCTATGGATCATGAATAATGAGAAAGGAAAAGGTAAGTACACGGCAATGGCTGATACGGCTATTTATATAATTAAAAGGGAAGCAACTGCTGCGCAACGTGCCTGGGCGGAAAACCGTTACCAGCTGTTTGACAGAAATGATATTTATAATGCAGACGGTTCTACTAAAAACATGAAGCAATCTTTAGAGTTATGTAAGTTTGCAGACCCTGCACGTGCTTCTAAAGATGAAGATAGAAGTACGCGGGACGGTTTTATGATTCGTATCGCTGAAATGTATCTGATTGTAGCAGAAGCTGGGGCTCAAACGGATAAATCTGATGCTTTGGATTATATGAATAAGTTACGTATGACCCGTGCAGTTGCCGGTTATGAGGAGGATATGTGTGTCAACCTGTCGCAGATTCAAGATATTGATTTTATTTTGGATGAACGTGCGAGAGAATTGGCAGGGGAACAACTGAGGTGGTTTGATTTAAAGCGTTTTGGTAAAGAGCAGTTTGTAAAAAGAATAAAGAAATGTAATCCTAATGCGGCTAATGTTGATGAACACCATTGGGTACGTCCATTTCCGCAGACATTTTTGGATGCAATTGAAAATAAAACAGAGTTCACTCAGAATACAGGTTATAAATAATTAAGTATTGTTTTATATGTATCCGGCTATGGAAAATGCTTTTTTCCATAGCCGTTTTTTTTGAAAAACAGTCTTCAAAATATAAAGAAAAGACTTGTACTTCTTGCTCTTTCTCTTGTGAATATAATGACATTTATCCTACCTTTTGGGTATCTTCCTGAATAAATACTAAATAAAAGTTCTTTGGAAAAGCAAATTGACAGAATAGAATTTGCAATTTGTCATGGTTTCTATAAAATAGCCATTATCCAATTGTAATTTTTTATGGCAGTTTATAGAGTGGATAAACTGAGTTTTTATATCTTTGGACATCATTAAACCACAATGAACAATGGATGAAACATTAAGGAAACAAATTGATGCTTGGACAGAAACTGACGAGCATGGTAGAATTGTTGATATGTTAGGACAGATTTCGCCTGAAGAAAGAGATTCTGAAGCTACAGGTTTGCTGGCACGTGCATATAACAACCTGGGTGAATATGAAAAAGCTTTGGAGTTACTTGATTCCATCGAGGAGGAAGAAGCCGGAGATACTAATTGGAACTTTCGGAAAGGGTATGCACTTTACTTTCTCGACAGATACAAGGAAGCTTTGGCTTGCTTTAAGAAGGCGGACGAACTGACTCCGGAAGATGAAGATACGATTGAGTTCATCCGTAGTTGCAACAGTCACCTGCCTTTCCGGAAGCGGGTGAAGGACTTTTGGAAGTGGTTTACCGATAACGAGGAGGAGCTCTCCCGGATTGTTGAGAACCGCGGGCAGCTTGACGGTGGTGATGCTGTTGAGTTTGTTACCGCCGGTACGAATTTGATAGATGAGGATGTGCATTTTAATCTGGGTGGAGACTATGAATTCACATTCTCCGTAGAGGGCAATACACATTTGTTCTATCTCTATCCCTACATTGTGTCGCAAATGCCTGCACAATTCAAGGATAAATGGCACTTTTTTCCTTTCAATCAGGGGACGGATGCAAGTTTCTCTTTCGGCATGTATGGGGCGAATGTAGATATGGCTCAGGTGCAGGTATCTGCTGCTTATCAGGAAGATATCAATGCTTTCAATATCCATTTCTATGAAGAACAGTTATGCTCTCTGGAAGAAGCACAAAGCTATAATGCTTATTATATCATGATGGAGATTATGCTGGGTGAGGGACTTTCTTACCAGTATATTGCCAGTGTGGAGCGTGCAGATGCTCCATTGGAGAATATGATAAAGCTTCCTGAACTCAGAGCCTACATTACAGATACATTAAAGGCTCATGGTAAGGAGATATTTGATAATCCGCAGCAAGTCTATACCAGCTATCGTTTTGAGCCTCAGGAGAACGAGGAATTACGTTTTGACGTCATGGCAGGCAGCTCCTGCTTCCAGCCTTTGGTGGCCAATTATTATAATGGTTCCACAGAACTGTTCGACCGTTTGAATGGATTTGGTGCGCAGGCTGTATTTATCGCTTTCCCCTATGAAAATAAGGAAGAAGGTGATGGGAAGAAAGTGCTGGATTTCCGTTATGAACTGGAAGACCGCCTGGCGGCGGAATTGCTTGAACCGGAAGGTTTGGGACTTTTATTAGGGGGAGCTATCGGTACCGGTACCTGCTATATTGATCTTCTTTTGTTTGATGAGTCGGCATTTATGGAAAAGATTGTTCCATTTCTGAAAGACTATCCCCAATATCACTTCTATCTTTCCGACTTCCGTCAGGGTAGTGACTTGTGCAGATTGTATGAAACGGAGGATGACGAGTCTGAGGAATAAAATGAATCTATAATTATAAATATATCACAACCATGAGTATAGGTTTCAGATTAACAACGAAATGCAAAAGTATTTCTTCATTCCAGAAATTGTTGGATGTAGTTGCCGCCCGGCACGAGGCATCTGTCAGTCATACAGAAGATTATTCTGAATTATCAGTCTGCCGTTTAGGAAATATATTCTTCAATTATGAACAGGAAGAAGATGATATAGCTGTCATAGGTGATTGTCAGACTAACCTGTTGGGAGCAGGTTTTCATAAGGCTGCGATAGATATCGTTGACGAGTTGGTAGAACTGAGAGACTTCTCTACTGAGGTGGAGGACGATACGGAATATTATGAGCACAGGGACTTTGAGCGGATGCGTTCCGAACATTTCTATCGTTGGTTGAACGCCATTGTAGAACTCTGTCGTGAACGTATGAAGGAGAATTGCAGCATGTCTGCCATTTGTTGGGATTGCAATAAGTACATGCCCCGTGGGATAGAAGGAACGGTGGTATCTCCTTTCGGAAGAATATGTCCGGAGTACTTAGTCGAACGGATAAAAGATGAAGGTATCGAGAGGTTGGCAAGCGAATTTTTCATGTGGAATAATGAAGAGCGTGATGCATTATTCTATCGGAATACGGCTTTGAGTGCCTTGTGGGAAGATTGCTATTTTATGCCTTCCGCGCGTAGCGAAGAAGATATGGAAATCAATTCGTTTATTATAGAAAACTTGGAGAAGGCTGCCGCAATGGATACGTCTCTTGCTTTCCCGAAAGAAGACTATCTGTTGCTTTGTCGTTTGGTGGAAAAAGAGCCGGTAGATGTTTCTGCATTGCCGGATTTCATAAGTGAATTTCCGATTGGTTATCGCAAGGACAAAGTGACCTATACATTAGGAAATCTGAAGTTTGGTCTTCCGGGTAATTACCTTTATTTTGAAGAGGATGATTCTCGCGGGTATTATGATGGAGAAGACGAGAATTGGCATGTAGTGCGGATGTTGGCGTATTCTATGCCCGATGACGAAGCAGACTATCTGGAAGACGATGAGAATGTGCTGATTGAAGAGAAGTTTTTTGAAAACGGTAAGTGCAGGCTTTATGATCTGGGTGGAGAAGAAGACAGTGATGAATATGTGTGCCAGTGCCAGATTATCACTGAACATCAGTTCACCCTGTTTACTCTTTCGTGCGAGGGAAAGGATGAAGCAATGGGCTTTTCAGCTGACTTTATTGATCATCTGACTGCTACCAAAACGAACAAGCATGATAAGTTGCTTCAGCAAATAGAACAATGGAACGCGGACGATGAAGAACAGAAGATAATTGACGCTATTCTGAAAGTTCCTGAAGAGGAGAGAACTGCGGAATTGACGGGGCTTCTGGCGCGCTCATACAATAATCAGGGGAATTATAATGAAGCCATTGAACAGCTTCTTTCAGTAAAGGAAGAATGTAAGGAAGATGCGCTTTGGTTCTATCGACTGGGTTATGCTTATTATTATCTGAACCAACTGGATAAGGCGCAGAAAGCCTTTGAACGTTCATTGGAATTGGATCCCAGCGATGAAGATGCGAAGGAATACATTGAAAATTGTAAGAATGGTGTTTTGCCTCATAATCCTGAGATGTACGAAGAGGAGGAATTGGATGCTCTTGAAGCGCATATTGACAAGTTCTTCGGTCATTCGGATCATGTGTTCCATGAGATCGCCTCACCGGATATCCATGTGGATATCTTTATTGTCGAGCCGACGGCTGAAAGGAATTATTACACGCTGGTCACATCGGGCATGGGTGCCCATCGGATGAATGTACCTAAGGAACTGGCTGAGTATAAGCTGGAGCGTGCGGAGATAGTGGTATATTTACCTGCCGACTGGAATATTTCTGACCATGAAGAAAAGAATTACTGGCCGCTACGTTGGCTGAAGATACTTGCCCGTCTGCCATTGGAAGAGGACTCCTGGTTAGGTTGGGGACATTCTGTACCCAACGGGAAACCGTTTGCAGAGAATACTCAGCTTTCCAGTGTATTATTGATCAATCCGGAGAATGTGGAAGAAGGAGCTGCTGTTTGCCTATTGCCTAATGGGGAAGAAGTGAATTTCTATCAGATGATTCCATTGTACGAAGAAGAAGTCAATTTCAAGATTCAGAATGGTGCGGAAACATTGTTAGGGAAGATGGGAGAAATAAGTGCAGTGGTAGATATTCATCGTTTGAATGTCTGCGAGGGATTTGGGCGGCCGAAAGAATAGAGATTTCACCACAGAGTAACACAGAGGTTCACAGAGTTCAATAATTTCTAAATCAAGAAAATAAAACTCTGTGAACCTCTGTGTTACTCTGTGGTGAAATCTCTTAATCCTGAGAAACAAAAGTGATAACAGAACGTGCAGGAATTACTGCTATCTGTTCGTTTTTCAGTTTCTTAATGGGTAGAAGATCTTCACCTGCTTCATCTGAGGTGCGGTAGCCTTGCCATGACTTTACTTTGGAACCATCCACTTTGAAAGTGAAATTTTTCTCCTGATCAGCGTAGTTGATAACTACCATTACCCATTGTCCGTTTGTATTCTGATAAGCAGAACACATGAGTCCTTGGGGATCAGTATCTCCTTCCGGGATTACCTGTCCGGATTTGTCTGTTGCCTTAATAGACATGCGTACAGCTCCCGGGCGTATAAAGCGGCTGTAATTACCTAATATCCATAATAATTTGGAGTCTTCCACTTTACCGTCATGAAGATCGGGATCAGTGTATTCGCGTAGCAATCCGTCTTTGTAGTCACCTCCTATGGCACGCCACCACTGCCAGCTACGTGCTCCTGCATAAACAATGTCGTGATGAATGATACGGGCCACATAGAGGGCTGTTTTCATTGTATGATCAAATCCACCGCCTCCGCCAATTTCTTCATCGTTCCCCATAATGCAGGTTTCCGTTTGCCAGAAGTCAACTTTGTATTTGTCCAATGTATCACGTAACTGACGACGGTAATCTCTCAGACTTTCTAAAGGTGTATTTGTCCAATAGCTGTGCCCTGCAATGAGATGGGGGACATTCGGGGTATTTCTCAGATAAGTATCTACACTGTCGGGGCAGAAGAAAGATTGTATTTCGTATCCACGTTCATGGTTTGTCATGTGTGTGGAGAACATACAACGATAGTCTGACGCTTCGCAGATGGTGATTTCCGTATCAATACCCTCTTTCACAAACTCTTTGCTGATGAGGCGTACGGCACGGGCAATTTCTTTCTTTGTTGCCGGGGTACCTTCTTGTTTGGGACCTATCCAATTCCAGTGTCCGTCCGGTTCGTTGAAAGGGGAGAGGTAATCGAACTTAATGCCGTCTTTCTTTTCAACTCCTTTGATCACATTTGCCAGAAAACGGGCGAAGTCTTCATAATGTTCCGCTTTCAGATTCAGTGTGCCGTCACGTCCGGTGTTGGTGGCAAGCCCGTTTTGAGTGAAATAAACGGGTGGAGAGTTTAGGAAAGCAAGGAATTTATTGACTCCACGTTCCTTTGCTAATCGGAGGAAATTACGCTGTCCCTGTTGTTTGTCCCAATCATAACTTCCGTCCGGTTGCAGGAAACATTCGGTACGCATCCAAGGGGAGCCTATCTGACTGGCTTCGCCCTGTTCCGTACTTCCTGCACCTACATTGAAGCGCCACAGAGAAAGCCCGATTCCTTTGGGCTTTCCGTTAGTGTCATTGTCAGTACTGAACAACCAGTCAGCTACTTGGTCCTGTTTCTCCTGAGGCCATTTGCCTATGATGTGCATGCTCCAGGCATCCGAAGCACTGAAATGATCCATGGTTTGCTGAGGCTGTTCGGGAATAATCTGATAGTTTATATCTGCTTGTGGTGAACACGAAGTAGTTATTGCGGCGAGGGCGAGTAATAATACTTTGTATTTCATATAAATATTTGTTTTTAGAGGATTATTTAGCATTCAAGACAATCTCTGTTCCTTGTAAAAGTGGTGAAGTAAACTTTACGCGAATCTGACCTTTCTCACCCGTGGTCTGTATGTAGGTAAGTAGACGTCCGTGGAAGGCACGATGGCGATTATCGGTGTAGTCACTCATGTCGCTGTTATCGGAACCTTCGAGCCCCAGTAAATGTGCCGGACCTTCGATGGTACAAGTAATGTCATTATCGCCTAATTTCACTACGACACCCTTTTCATCTATCACTTCTACAATGAGATGCGCTGTAGCGCGGTTGCAAGATAGATTGGTACGATCGGCACTTACACGGAGAGCGTAGGGGCGACCAGAGGTTTTGATGGAATAGCTGGACAATATATTTCCGTCTTTATCGCAGCCTTCGGCTTTCAATTCACCCGCCCGATAGGGAATATCCCAGTAGATGATACCTGTCTTTTCATCATAGGGTTTCATCTCACCTAGCACTTTTCCATCAAGTAACAGACGTGCTTGTGGAGCATTGGTATAGCAGACTACACGTATTTCCTGGCCGGGATCATAGTTCCATATATCCCATGCATCGGGTGACAGGAAGGTACGCCGGGAGTTTTTGAAACGATCCGGTATGGGATAAGTACCCACATAAGTAACCGGTTTTTCGCACCATAAGGAAGCACGGAAGTGTCCGCGGGGTTTGGGGAAACTACCAAAGTCGAGCAATCCGGTATATAGTCCGCGTGAGGGCCATGCACCCGATTCACCAAGGTAGTCGGTACCCGTCCAGATGAATTGTCCGAAGATGAATTCTTTATCCTTTACGGCATACCAGGCTTCAAGACCGGAACCGTTTTCGCTACCATAAATGACACGGTTGGGATAGGTGGCATGATCTTCATCATAGCGGTTTTCAGTATAGTTGTATCCTACTACATCGATGGCTTCGGGATATTCTGTTTGATTGGACATAACAACTCCTGCCAGTGCTCCCGTTACGGGGCGTGACGTATCGACAGCACGGACGCATGCAGCCAGTCGTTTGGCTATCTTTCCGATACGCATGGCATCAGGAGCATCCGGTTTGTAACCGCCAAACATGGGTTGATTGATGGTTGATCCGTCAAGAATAGGATGCGAGTAAGGATCATTCGGATAATCTACTTCATTACCAATACTCCACATGAAAATGGAAGGATGATTGCGGTCGCGACGTACCATATCGGTTACATCCTGTTCAATCCATTCTTCGAAGAAATCGAAAGAACCGTCATAGGCGGGTTCCCCCTTATTCCAGCCTTTCACCCATTTACGTTTCGGGAATTCCCATTCATCGGATGCTTCATCCATGATGAGAAGTCCCAGTCGGTCGCATAGGTCATATACAACAGGAGCCTGTGGATTGTGGCTCATGCGGATAGCATTTACACCTATTTCTTTCAGATTGTTTAAACGGCGCTCCCATACTTCCGGAGGTACTACAGCACCGAGTACACCGGCATCATGATGCAGGCATACACCCTTGACCTTCATCCAGTTGTCATTGAGCGCAAATCCTTTGTTAGGGTCAAACTTCAGTGTACGGAGTCCTACTTTAGTCTCACATCCATCGATACGCTGTCCATTGCTGAGCAATTCCGTTTTTAGTGTATAAAGGTAAGGATCGTCCAGATTCCAACGGTGAGGGTTCGTTATTTTCAGTGTGAGATTTTCTTTAGTAATACCTTCTTTACCGTCAGAAACACGGGTGCGGCGTTGCGCTACTTGTTTGCCGACAGCATCGTATAGTGTAGCCGAAAGTTCAAGTCTGTCGTTGGTTGCTATGTGTTTCTGTACTTCCATATCGACGGCTATGGTAGCCTGTCGGTTGGTCAGAGAAGTGGCATGCCAACTTGTGCCCCATTGTGCTAGGTGTATTTCAGGAGCGGCAATTAGCCATACGTCACGATATATGCCCGATCCTGTATACCAACGGGAATCAGCATAGCGGCTATGGTCCACACGTACACTTAACACGTTGTCCCCCTCTTTCAGATAAGGAGTCATGTCGTAGAGAAATGAGATATAACCGTTAGGGCGTTTGCCAAGCAGATGTCCGTTTAAATAGACTTCACTGCGATTGTATACTCCTTCGAAATAGATATAATGGCGTGGAGCGTCATCCGTGATCTTGAAATGTTTGCGATACCAGCCGATTCCGCCAGGTAAATAGCCGGTGCAGCTTGCTAAAGAAGGTGAAAGTTGTCCTTCAATAGACCAATCATGCGGCAATCTGAGTTTGCGCCATTCGCTGTCATTGAAGGCGGGATTTACAATGGTTGAGTCATCGGTCAGCCGGAAGAGCCAATCTTCATTGAATTTGGTGGCATTACCAAATGAAACCTGCGCCTGTGCCGGAAGGCCGGTGAGCAGGGCTGTCATGAATACAGTCAGCGTGAATATAGCGTTTTTCATTTTGGATGATTATTTTAGATTATACACTACTGTGGTTACACTTTCCGCTTCCAAAAGTACAGATTCTCCGGCAGATACGGTGGCTTCTGTCAGTTTTTTGCTATTGGTAGTGGTGTAGGTCCGGATTGACGTAGCTTCGTTGCTCCATCCTTCATGAGTTTCGCTTAGGCGGACATTCTTGCTGGACATATTGGTGAAGACGGCTACTATTTTATCTCCTTGCGGGGATAGCCATGCAGATCCAAAGAAGTTGAGCGATTCGGTCAGTTGCATGTTGATACGTTGGTATCCGGGGCGGATGAACAGACTATAATTACCCAATACCCAAAGGGTGGCAGTGGGTTGGAAGGTACCTTCTTTTTCTATGTTGTCATTGTTGTCGTTGATTCCTCCACCAGGTACGAGGGATATCAGAAGAAAACGGTTTTTATGTCCCCAACGGGCTACGTCCATGGAAGTCCAGTAGCTCCATGAAGATACTCCTGCTACGGTAAGGTCATTGTGTATCACTCTCGACATATAAAATGCGATATCCATTTCTGTAGCATTGTCATATCCTACAAATTCTGTGTTGCTGTAGTTGTCTCCCAGCATGCTCCATTCACTTTGCCATACATCTACACCATATTGCGTTGCTGCTTGTGCCACTTGCTTACGTACGCTGCGCATACCGTCCCAAGTACCATCGGTCCAATAGCTATGACCGCAGATTAGTTTCTTTACATGATTTAAGTTACCTACATAAGCTGACGAGCCGGGGGTGAAAAAGGCAGACATAACGTTACTGCGATTGGCATCGTCTTTGGTCTTATATAAGTATTCCCAATCGCCCGATTCACCGAGCAGGATATCGGTAGACAAATTACGTTCGGTTAAGGCATCATCCAGTTCGCGGGCCAATCTGGCAACTTCGTCATTGGTCCAGCCGCTTCCTTCTTGTCCTCCATCCCAGTTGTATTGCGGTTCGTTGACCGGTGAGATGTGCGTCACAGGATAACCTTTATCTATGTAGTATTGAGCTACATCGCCCATGTAAGCGGCAAAGTCATCGTAGCAATCGTTTTTCAGGTTTGATACTCCTCCTTGGTTGGAGAAACCTTTGCCGTTCTGTGTATATTGTACGGGTGGTGTATTGCTGAAAAGGACGATACTTTCGCAACCGAACTCTTTAGCACGGTTCAGGAAATAACGTTGCCCTTCGCAACGATTCCAGTCAAGGGTCAAGTCGTTTGTCAGGTATGACTCTGCGCGACGGGATTTATCGGTAATGCCGCTTGCATCACCTTGTTCGGCAGTTCCACCGCCCAGGTTTACACGCCACATGGAGAGACCGATACCTTTGGGGCTTCCTGCCTGGATTTCGGAAGAGAAGAGTAATTCGGTGATTTTGTCACGGCTGTTGGTCCAGTATTTACCTACATAGGAAGGATTCCAGCAGTCTGATGCACCGAATCCTGTGATAGTCTGATAGGTTTTTCCGGCATTAATGGTGACTAGTTTCTCTACACTATTCGGTACATCCGGTTGATCGGGGGTATCGGGTGTAGAAGGAGAATCGTCACTGCAAGCCATAAAGGAAAGCAGGGACAGCAGAGTGAAATAATATTTTAGCTTCATAAATATTCGATGGTTTAAAAAAGACTGTCGCGGATAATCTATTATGAAACTATCCGCGACAGAGTATAAAGACCTATTGAAGAATTCTATTTAGACATTCACCGGGGTTAATTCCAACCCGGATTCTGAACGATAGAACCATTAGACATTGTGATTTCATACAAAGGAATGGGGAATACCATGTCGCGGTTTTCATCAAAGCCAGCACCTTTATTACTTGCTTCGCCCTGGTTCTCCCATTCATAGAGGTCGCGGGTAGCGGCATCTGTGTTATACTTAACGAAAGTACCATTGGTTCCCAGCAGATTGGAAATCACCTTCTTGCCATTGTCGTCGGTCCAGCGGCGGATGTCATACAAGCGATTTTGCTCCCATGCTAATTCCAGGCGACGTTCCAGACGGATATCTTTGCGGAGATCGTTGCCGCTTGATTTTACATCCTCCAGGTTTACGCGGTTACGTACTTCATTGAGGTATTTACGTGCTGTAGCGTCATCACCCAGTTCGTTGCAGGCTTCGGCATACATCAGCAATACATCGGCATAGCGCAAGATGCGGTGATCCAAAGGAATCTTGTCTGTATTGTACACTTCCGGACGCTTTTCGATAGGTACGAAATATTTGCGGACGATACGTGCCGATTTATGTTGTGCAGGGTCAATTATATAGCAATCCGGATCCCAACCATACTTCTCGATATAAGTCTTGTAATTAGCCATGTCTTTGCTATTTTCAATGAACTTATCGAAGTTATCTTCACCGGCAATCTCGGTACATCCGGTTTTGATGATAGTCCAGCGAAGGCGTTCGGTATCACCTGCGTCAATGTAAGCCTGTTCGAGGTTGGCAGTAGGCTGACCCCAAGACCATCCGTCGCCGGGACCATTACGTGCACCGGTGATTATTGTCAGTGAACCACCTAATGAATAAGTACCGTCGTACATATACTGTACTTCAAACAGACTCTCTTTACTGTTGTTGTGATCAACACTCCATACGTCACCGAAGTTATCAAGCAGTTCGTACTCTTTGCTGTCGATAACGGTTTCCAATACATCATGTGCTTCTTGCCACTTTTCCTGATAGAGGTAAACTTTACCTAGCAGGCCTAAAGCTGCACCACTGGTAGCACGCCCCATATCGGTGGCAGCATATTCACTACGTTTTGGCAACGCGTCGGCGGCAGCTTTCAGATCATCTTCGATGAACTTATATACATCTTCGGCAGAAGCGCGGGTAATGCCTTGTATCTCCTCGGGCAACAGGAAGCTTGTAACGAGAGGTACACCGCCGAAGTTTCTTACCAGTTCGAAGTAGAAATATCCACGCAGGAAGCGGGCTTCGCCTATCAGGCGGTTCTTCATGTCTTCGTCCGAGAATTCGGATTGTGAGATGCGTTCTACGGCTACGTTGCAGCGTAAGATGCCTTTATAACGGTATTGCCAGAAGTTTGAGATGGCTCCGTTGCTCTGTCCTGTACCCTGATAATGTGCTAAAGAGATATAATCACTCTGGCTTTGGGTTGTATTTCCCATCCAACCGTCATCGCTGCACATTTCGGAAAGTAACCATACCGTATTGATGTTCCACCAACCACCGAAAGTGATGGCCTGGTAGCAACCGGTGATGAATGACTCGGCTTCCTCTACACTTTGGAAATAGGTGTCGAGATTTTGTTGCCCACGCACTTCCTCGGTCAGGAAGTCCTCGCAAGAGGTGAATGTCAGCGAGGCAATCAATGTCAATATTGCTAATATCTGTTTCATTGTTATCAAGGATTAAAATTTAAAGTCAATACCAAACAAGAATGTACGTGGGTTGGGATAGGCAATGCCATCGATACCTGTTTCGATTACACTTCCATCATTACCAATCTGCGGACGTTCGGGATCCATACCTGAATAACCGGTGATAGTGAACGGATTCTGTGCTGAGAATGAAAGACGCAACTCTGTTCCGCGCAACAGCTTCTTGGGAAGAGTATAACCTATCTGAAGCAGTTTGCATCGCATGTACGAACCGTCTTCTACAAAGAAGCTGGATACGCGTGTATAGTTCTGGTTCAGGTCGTTGTATGACAAGCGTGGAATGTCATTGCTGGTACCTTCGCCATGCCATGCTTTTTCCAGCGTGCCTGCCCATACGTTCTGCCCGCTTACCCCGGAATATAATCCTTTGGTTTTATTAAAGATATCGTTGCCGAGTGTTCCGTAGAAGTTGGCTGTGAAGTCGAAGTTCTTGTAATTGAAGCCCAGATTCAAACCTACCATAAGGTCTGGATAAGGGTTACCGATCCATGTCTTATCGTTTTCGTCCAGTACACCGTCATGATTCAAGTCCTTGAAGCGGATATCACCTGGCTGTGCTTTATCCTGTATCAGTTTTCCATGCTCGTTGGTATGAGCATATACCTCGCTCCAGTTTTGGAAGATACCATCTGCCACGTATCCGTAGAACCGTGAAATTAAACCACCGTCTTCGTTACGGATGATCTGATCACTATTGAACCCACCAGTCTGAATAGGTCCGTCTCCAGAGAATTTGATAGCTCTGTTTTTCACAGCTGAAAGGTTTACACCTACATTGTAAGAGAAATCAGATACTTTATCCTGCCAGTTCAGGCTTAATTCCCAACCGCTGGCTTTCATACTACCGATGTTCATCCATACAGTGCTGTTCCAATCGGGATAACCGATAGCGAAGATATTCTGTTTCTGATAGAGCATGTTGCTGGATTTCTTTTGGAAATATTCAAAAGTTACACCTAGGCGGGAGTTTAGGAATGACATGTCCACACCTACGTTCCAGTCTTCCACTGTTTCCCATTGCAGTTGATTGTTTCCTACGCCTGATATCATGGTACCGGGTACACGGACGGGAGTTGAACCAAATACATAGTCAGCTTGTCCCAGTAGGGTAAGAGTAGCATCGTTGTCGATGTTCTGGTTACCTACACGACCCCAACCACCACGTAGTTTCAGATTGCTGAATACCTTTTGGTCTTGCATAAAGCTTTCGCTGATGATGCGCCATGAAGCAGATACCGCGGGGAAGATAGCATATTTGTTTCCTTTGGGGAAGCGGGAAGAACCATCGGCACGGATAGATGCTGTCACATAGTAACGGTTATCATAGTTATACATGATACGTCCCAAGTATGATATCAACGTGTTGTAGGTGGTAGTACCGTCACCTTTCTGATTCTGTGTACCGGCATTTACTTCCTGCATGATGTCCATATTGTTGGGCACATCGTCGCGTGAAGCCTTGGTCTGGAACCATGCAAAACGTTCTGCTGTGAAACCACCCATTATATTGAGGTTATGCTTTGAAGCAAAAGTGTCAGAATAAGTTGCAGTATTGGTCCAGTTCCAGTCGAGCCATTCTTGCATCTCACGGGAAACATTACTCAATGTAGATTGTTCCAAAGCGTCGATATAGAATTCGGGTGTGAATCCATCCGAGCGACGGAAGTGGGCATTAGCTCCGAATTGTGTACGTAAGGTAAGCTTTTCAATCGGATTTACTTGTAAATAGGTGTTTACAATGGCACCCATTTCACGTGAATGTCCATTCTGGCGTGACAACGAACCGGCTGGGTTCCATTCCTGATTGTTGTAAGAACGCTGATAGTTGTTAAACTCATTGTCCACCCATTGATCTTGTGGTTTAAAAACAGGAGTTGTCGGATCCATGGACATAGCAGCTGAGAAAAGGTTGGGAGTATCATCCCATGATTCTACACGCGGTGCAATGTCAAAACCCATCTTCACGTATTTGTTGAAGGTATATTCCGTATTGAGACGTGCATTGATTTTATCCCAGTATCCGTAGTCGTATTGTGAATTATTACGGAAATAACCTAAGCTAAGATTATAAACCAATTTGTCATTACCACCGGAGATGTTGAGTGAGTAATTCTGTACTAAAGCAGTCTTATTGATTACCTCATCCCACCAGTCAGTACCATTCGGATTGGTAGTGGCACCGGTGTCATTCCAGATAGAGGTACCTCCATCATTTGTATAGCGGGTATTGAACACTTCTTTGTATTCGGCAGCATTGGCCATCTTGGGTTTAGCCAACGTTTGGAAACCTGCCGATGCACTGAAACTGATGTTTGTTTTTCCGGCAATACCTTTCTTGGTAGTAATCAGGATCACACCGTTAGAGGCACGCGTACCGTAGATAGCAGCCGCAGAAGCATCCTTTAGAACTTCCATGGACTGGATATCATTACTGTTTAGGAAGTTGATGTTCGTACCTACCGGCATACCATCTACCACGTAGAGCGGATCGGTTCCGTTAACTGTAGTTACACCACGGATCAATACTTTAGGTTGTGTACCCGGACCACCACCGCTGGTTACCTGTACACCGTTGATCTTACCTTGCAAGGCGTCCATAGCATTACCGGTTACAGTTTCAGTGATTTCATCGCCTTTCACTGTAGCGATGGAACTGGTCAGGTCGCTCTTTTTCACGGCACCATATCCGATAACCACCACTTCGTCCAGTAGTTCGGCAGATTCCGACAACACAACGTTGATGGTGGTCTGTCCGTTTACTTTGATTTCTTGTGTCTGGTAACCGATGGTAGAATACACAAGTATAGCGTTTGCAGGAACATTCATCAGTGTATAATCACCATCGATGCCTGTGATGGTGCCTGTTCCACTGCCTTTCACTTGAATTGTAGCTCCGATTAAGGGTTCCTTATCGGTAGCTGAAGTCACTATACCTTTTACTGTTATCTGTTGTGCATAGCTGCATATTGACAGTAACAAAAGACATGCAATTAATAGTTGCTTTCTCATTTGTCAGACTATTATTAGGTTAATTTACTCGTACTAATTTCGCTCTACCCAGGTGGGAATCAAACCAGAATTGATAGGTGCCGGTTACAGTCACTTTGGGTTTAGACCATACATCTTGTGTTGTAGTGGGACCGGTGTAATTGGAATTTTTAAATGCACTTCCGGTGTAATAGCCGAATATTTCAGGCTCTTCTTCAGTATCGCTGCACCAGCGAACAAAGTTCCACCATTGGTCTGTGTGGTAGTTGTGAATAATGAAGTTCATTGACTCTCCTGCTGTCAGTGACATAGGCTCATTGTAGAACAAGTGCGGGTTAGTGGCATCTTGTTTGAAAGAGACTACTCCGGTAGGATTGTCAGATGTCAGACCGAACGTAAAGTCCATCATCTCACCGCTGTTGTTGTTCCATTTATCCATGGTAGGTAAGCCGTATTTCATGCTTGCAGGCCATGGGTCTACAGCTTCTGCAAGTGAATAAGTTTCCATTTCATACGTCTTCAGCAAGATATTGATATTGATTTTATAGTATACATTAGCTTCTGTCAGTACAATTGGTTTAGCCAGTGCCGGATCATCGGTCAGCATGGCTTCATCTGTCGGATCAATACCATAACAAACAGGAGAAAAACTTGTCTTTTGCGGTAAGAAGAAGATTTCCGTATTAGCTTTCTGGCAATAATAGAGAGCTTGATATTGGAATTCGCCCACATGATCTATGCGCATCGGTACGCCGAATACATCGCTGTTTAGTTCTGCTTCGGTAGCTACGTCTGCCAGATACATCTTTTCGAAATCCTGTACATCGGTTACAGATACGGTACATTCTATCATTGTGCTTTTTCCTGTCTTGTCGACAGCAGTAAGTGTCATCGGATAGTCCTTCTTTTCATTAGGCATTGTGATGTTGAATGAGTGCTCAAAAGCTTTTTCACCATCAGCATCTATTTTCAGGTTTTCATATCCTTCGATGCCTTCGATATTTACCAATAGATAATCCAGTCCGCGGTCGTCAGTTATCGAGATATTCATGTTGAGTGTAGGGATTTCACCTTCTCTCAGCAATACGGTGACCATACCACCCTTTTCGGGTGCAATAACGAATACTGGATCTTCAAAGTCTCCGTCCAACGTTACAAGTACATCTTGTGAAACAGTACGTCCGCCTACGTCGGTTACGGTAACTTTTACGGTGAACTGTTCACCGATTTCATCCGGTTGAATTTTGAAGTCGTAGCTCAATTCGTAAGTTTCGAGAGGTTTCTCATAAATCTCGATCAAATCGATTGTTTTGTTGAGGTTCAGGTCGGCACATTGCAGTTGAATGGTTGAAATACCATCAGCATCTTTAATCGTTCCTTCCAGTGTAAATGTGCGACCATTTGCAGTCTGAATGTGTTCAAGTGTCATTTCTATGGAAGGTGCCTGTCCGTCCACATCAGGATAGCCATCATCGTCGCTACATCCTGTAGTCCATAAAGTCAGTGATAAGAATGCCCAGAGTAGGGCGGCATTGAATAAATGCTTCTTCTTCATACATATTACTTTTAAAGTTAAACAATTAGATACATTCTTTACTAAAATATCACTTTTAGATAATGCAAATGTAAGCTATCTTAGTTTTCTTGAACTGCATAAATCTTGCAGTGAGGGGATGTAAATCTTGCAATGAACGATTTGTGTATCTGAAATAAAGAATTTATTTATACTTTTGGATTGCAATAGAAAATTGATGTCATGAAAAGCAGATTATTACTTTACTTACTGTTGTTACCTGCCCTTCTGACGGCACAACCTTATGCTGTCAGGCAATTGGGAATTGAGAAGGGATTATCCAATAACTATGTGGTTAGTATAGCCCAGGACAAAGAGGGCTTTTTATGGTTTGCGACTGAAGAGGGCTTGAATAAGTTCGATGGAACGCGCTTCATTACTTACTATAAGAATGAAACAAAGAATGGCTATGGTATTACGGGGAATGAACTGAACTGCCTGCTGGATGATCCGAAGGATTCCATCTTATGGATTGGCACACAGAGGGCGGGGTTGAATGCTTATAATTATGTAAAGGACACCTTTACATTCTACCGGCATAATGAGGCTGTGCCTGAAAGTATCATTACGGATGACGTAACCAATGTTATTGCCGCTGCTGATGGAAATCTGTGGGTGACAACTTATTGGAAAGGAATTGAATATTTTGATAAAGAAACCGGTCACTTTTCTCATTATAATACAGCAAATATACCGGGGCTTGTCAGTGATAACATCTGGACTGTTGCTGATGGGGGGAATGGTAAGTTATATGTAGGTCATGTCCATAATGGTTTTAGTATTCTTTCCATTAAAGATAAAAGGGCGAAGAACTTCGTGCATGATCCGGGTGATCGGCATAGCTTGCCGGGTAATGAAGTGAGATGCGTATATAAGGATCTGAATAATAATATCTGGGTAGGGACAAACAAAGGTCTGGCATTGTTTAATCCTGAATCAGAGAATTTCATCCAGTTTAATTCAGACGGGAATCTTTCGCACTATATCTACGACATTAAGCAGCTTGACGGGAATAAGTTGTGGATAGCTATGGAATTTGGTGGAATAGCCATAATGGATTTATCGCAGCGTTTGTTCCTGCTACCCGAACAGACTCAATTTCATTATATCAGGGAAGGAGATGACGGATACAGTCTCTCTAATTCAAGTACGAGGTGCATTTTTCAGGATTCATTCAAGAATATCTGGACGGGTGTATGGGGTGGTGGCATAAATTTCTTAAGCTATGAGCCACCTTTGTTTGGCGGTTATTACTATTCTCCCAATCAGAATTCAATGAGTCGCCTGAATAATAAAACAGCAAGCAGCGTTTGTGTGGATAGCCAAGGTAAATTGTGGATTGGAACAGATGGGGGAGGAATCAATGTCTTTGATCAAGGTAAACGGGTATCCGTTTATCAGGAAGAGATTGAAGATATGAGTGGAAACTCTGTGCTGGCCTCACTGCGCGACTCGGAAGATAATTTGTGGTTCGGCTTATTTATGGGTGGAGTGAATTATTACGATTCGAAGAGAAAGATATTCCACCGGAACTTCCTTAAAGAATTAGAGCACGAGGATATCCGTTCGTTCTATGAAGACGACCGGCATATTCTGTGGATTGGTACCAGTCGTGGTATCTATAAAGTTAGTCTGGCTGATAAGAAGATCGTGGGACATTATGAGTTTGAGAACAATCTGGTGCGGTGCGTTATGAAGGACTCTCAGGGACGTCTGTGGATCGGTTCTTTTGGGAGTGGCCTGGGGATAGGAGATGATGAGTTGCAGGATATCAAGCTCTTTAATATGGAGAACCTGTTCCCTTCCAATACCATCAATGCAATTTATGAAGACAGCAGGAAGAATGTATGGGTCGGGACAGGAGAAGGTTTGGTGTGTTTCTCTTCGCCATCCGATTGGGAATATAAGGTTTACCGCCGTGAAGAAGGCTTAACCAATACACATATACGTGCTATAACGGAAGATGCGAATCATAATATCTGGGTGAGCACCAATAAGGGAATCAGTTGTCTGTTGCGGGATAAGGATGTTTTCTATAACTATGACCATTGGGATAATGTGCCGATGGGAAATTTTATGAGTGGCAGTGTAGCTAAGGATCAGAATGGAGAGATTTATTTCGGTTCCATCAATGGACTTTGCCACTTCAATCCGGATTTTGTTCTGACAAAGCGTGAGTCTCCTGCGGCTGTCATCACGGAAATGAAGATATTTGCTCCTTTGGGTAATATGGGAGACAATGAAGAAGTGGTCAGTATTGACGGTCAGTCGAAAGTAAGGCTGAAGTATATGCAGAATAGCTTTAATATTACTTTTAATATACGGAACTATGCATTGGTCAACCAGGTGGAGTATGCCTATATGCTGAAAGGACTGGAAGATGCATGGTATACGGTGACAGACCCCAATAGCGTAACCTTCCGTAATGTGCCTCCCGGTGATTATCATTTCATGGTAAAAACCCGTATCAAGAACCAGGAATGGTCGGATGAGGTTACAACTTTGGATATCCATATTGTTCCGCCTTTGTGGCTTACCTGGTGGGCGAAATGCAGCTATGTATTGTTGAGTGGAGCCATCCTGTTCTTCATTCTTTATGCTTACAAGAAGAAGCTTGATATGGAAGTTCTGTACGATCTGGAAAAAAAGAATCATGTGCAAGAGCAGGAACTGAATCAGGAGCGTCTGCGTTTTTATACCAACATCACGCATGAACTTCGTACACCGCTGACATTGATACTGGGCCCACTGGAAGATATGCAGAAGAGTAATTCGCTTTCTAATAAGGATGCCCAGAAGATATCAGTCATCCATCAAAGTGCCATACGATTATTGAATTTGATCAACCAGATACTGGAATTCAGAAAGACGGAAACACAGAATAAGAAGCTTTGTGTGGCTCATGACAATATTGCCAATCTGGTATACGAAATAGGACTTAAATATAAAGAACTGAATCGTAAGCCGGATATTGAGTTTCGCATCGAACTGGAAAAAGAGGATATGCCTCTATACTTTGATAAAGAGATAGTGACTATTATCCTGGATAATCTGATCTCTAATGCTATTAAATATACCGAGAAGGGTTCTATCACCCTGGGATTGCACAATGTGGTACGGAATAATATCAGTTATACTGAAATAAAAGTAAGTGATACAGGTTTTGGCATTACTCCTGAGGCATTACCCCATATCTTTAATCGTTATTATCAGGAAGGAGGCGATCATCAGGCTTCGGGTACCGGCATCGGTCTGGCACTGGTGAAAAATCTGGTGACGTTGCATGAGGGGGAAATAAAGGTGGAGAGTACCTTAGGCACAGGTAGTACCTTCTATTTCAGTCTATTGACTGATAATACTTATCCTCATGTATTACATGCCGATTCACCGGAAAGAACCGTAGATGAAAAGGAAGAAAAAGAAGAGATTCCTGAGTCAGCTTCCGGTGGAAAGCGTATTATGTTGATAGTGGAAGATAATCAGGACATCTGCAATTATATTGCTGAATCCTTCTCTGATGATTTTGAAGTGAAAACAGCGGCGAATGGCGAACAGGGGATGGAGCAGGCATTAAATAGTATTCCTGATATCATTGTGAGTGATATCATGATGCCTGTGATGAATGGAATTATGATGTGTAAAATATTGAAAGAAGATGTGCGCACCAGTCACATTCCCATTATTCTGTTGACTGCTAAAGATTCGTTGCAGGATAAAGAAGAGGGATATCAGGTGGGAGCCGATTCTTATCTGACGAAACCTTTCAGTGCTACTCTCCTGCATAGTCGTATCAACAATTTGCTTGAATCCCGCAAGCGGCTGACAGAACGTTTTAATACCAGTACTCCACATCATAATATGGATGAGAAACGTGCTTTATTGGCAGAGTCTTTGAATAAATTGGATAATGAGTTTATTGAGAAGATAAATCAGCTGATAGAAGCCCGGTTGTCATCCGAGAAGATTGACATAGGTTATCTGGCTGATAATATGTGTATGAGTAAGTCTACGCTGTATCGCAAGATGAAAGCTTTGACAGGCTTGTCTACCAATGAATATGTTCGTAAGATAAAAATGCAGCATGCTGAACGGTTGCTTCTGGAAGGCAGGTATAATATCTCCGAAGTTGCCTTCAGGGTAGGTATAAACAGCGTGGTTTATTTCCGGCAATGCTTTAAGGAAGAGTTTGGGGTATTGCCCTCAGAGTATTTGAAACAATAGTGCTTTGTCGCACCTCTATTTGTTCTATTTTGTTTCTTCCTATTGAAACAAAAGTGCCTTGCCTATGGAACAAAAGTTTCACAGGCAAGAAACAAAAGTTTCTCAGGTAAGAAACAAAAGTCTCACAGGTAAGAAATGATGGCTGATCAATAATGCTTGTAGTTATCATTAAATATTCGTGCTTAATTATCTGATACTATCTGTCATCCTGAGCTTATCGAAGGATCTCATTCTCTTCATCATTTCAAGAGAGGAGATACTTCGACTACGCTTAGCATGACAGATACTCCCAAAGCATAAACTAATTATGCTCACTTGCTTATCATTTCATTGAAGAAATTTATTTCTCTTCGAATGTATTGAAAGAGTGTGGTTGAAGTTCAATGTTCAGGTAACGGTCCCGCAACTTCACGGTTACTTTTTTAGCCTCATCACTAAAGTTTCCGGCTATCACTACCTTTTTCTTTTCTGGAGTTTCCACTACCAAGACCGGTGTTCTTCCTTCTGTTGAAGGCTTGTAGGCTATAACGCGTGAACCGGGTGTTACGAACTGGCTATAATGTCTTACTGCATAATACTCCGGTGTAAGAGTTGCCGTACGGGTTTTTGAATCAACATGTATCAAAGCATTTTGTTTCCAACCCCAGGGACTTTCACCGTTATCGCAGAGGGTATTGTTCCAGAAGGTGTACTCTTCGCAGCCATTACCCAGATAGTGATTAATCAGATGGAAGGTGTGTTCGCCCGCTCTCCAGTCGAAGGTGCCCCCACCGCATTCGCTTTCTGTCTGCATATACTTGTACTGGGGGTATTTGGCACGTATTTTAGGCAGTATCTGTCCTCCTTCCCACTGAAAGCCAACTCCCTGAACGCTTTGCGGCATGCGTGGATCGGAAAGTATTTTATCAACATAGTCATAGCGGTTGGTATTGAAAGTACCAAGGTAGAGAGCTACTTCCGGATGATGTTTCTTTAATGTGGGCGCCAGATACTCTACGTTGAAACGTACGGTACCCTCAGCTGTCCAGGCACAACCGGGATACGGGGTATAACTGTATGCTTCATTCTGATACATGATCATATCGATGGGAATTCCTTGTTCTTTATAAGCATCAATGAACTTACAGAAGAAGTTGGCATAAGTTTGCAGATAGCGTGGATCCTGAATCATGTAGTCATTCACTGCGAGTTGTCGGGGGAAGACGTTATCGCGTGTCTCCGTATTATCCTCATAGAGTACTACATCAGACAGAGGCGACATCTTATTAGTCCTGTCACTGCGAACCGGATAGTCATTGTTAATTTTCATCCAGCTGGGAGGTGACCAGGGAGACATCCAGAAAGTCATATCCGGATTATACTTTTGCGCTGCACGGACAAAGGGGATAATAGCCAGTTTATCACGGTTGATATTGAAATACTTCAGTTGGAAGTCGCCTGATACTTCGTCGCAGCTATACCAGTCGCGGGCATAGTCATTGGCATTCATCGAAATACGGCCTCTGTTGAAACGAAGTTCTCCTTCAGGGGAAAACATTTTCTTCAACAGGTCGTCCTGTTCATCACGGGTGAGCATGTTCAAGGCATCCCAGCACAGTTCGTTGAAAGTGGTTCCCCATGCTTTGAATGTGGTGCCTTCTTCCGTTCCGCTGATATCTAAAAGCGGGGTTTGGCCGGCGCTCGATTGTAATTTCACTTTTGATTGTTTCCAAGTGTTGCCTTCTGTACTGCTGACCCAGTTGAAATTCTGGGCATAGGTATTAACAGCCAAAGCGGTGAGACAACACAAGAACACTCTTTTGATGTTTTTTTCTCTCATGATAATAGTTCATTTATGTAATTAATAATTCACCACGGATTACACTGATACTCACAGATTGTTTATATTGAAGAAGCAAGTATCTGTTTTTATCTGTATAATCTGTGGTGGTTTTTAATATATCCTTTCCGGTTACGATTATTCTTCGCTTGCCGTTGCCGATATTAAATAGGCTTCCACTTCATTCCCATTCACCTTGCATGTAAAGCTGAATGTTTTGTTTTGAGGATCGTAGCTTCCGCTTCCCTCTGTAACATTCAGGTTCTTCCATCCGGCAAGGCTGAGTGTGTTATCTTCGTTCACTGTAATGGTGAGTCCGGTATCTTTCGCTCTTGCCAGTTCCTCAGTACCTGTATAATAAATACGAATTGTGTTCTTGTTTACGGCAACGGCATTACGAATCAAACTAAAGGAAGCTCCGTTGTTGGTACCGATGTAATTGTAGTATCCCGAGTAGTTGTTGTAGGTCTTTATAGCGAACAGAACCACTGTTTCAGCTTGTGCAACAGGGTACTCTTTGCAAGATTCCATTTTCAGCGGAAGGGCGTATAAGGAATCACAATGTAATCCTTCCGGGTGGATGGCAACAGGTATGCGGGCATAAGATTCTCCGGCACGGATCACTGCATTCATTGAAGATATGTTGTAATTGGCCGCAGGAAGCGCCTGATATTGGATTTCCGTACTCGATTTATATTTTTGATTGTAAGAAGTGATGCCTGAGGGATCTTCAATCAATGTACAGTGAATGTCCCCATCCGGATTCAATGAGCCGCTGGTGCCTACCGATACGAAAGTTTCTGCACTTTCGTCCGCATAGTTGACGTTGCGGGTCACTAATGCTCCTTCTTCTCCGATACCTACCAGATAGGCTTGTTTTATATACTGTTCCTCTTCCCAAACATTGGTGTTCTCACATCCGGTGAGTACAAAGAGCGAACCTATTGCTAATGAAAATAAAATATGCTTTTTCATAATTGTCTTAATATTAAAGTTAATTACCAGCCTGGATTCTGAACCAGTTTTGCATTATGATCCAACGTTGTCTGTGGGATGGGGAAGAAGTACATCTTCTGTGTAAATACACGCTTCTGTATTCTCTCTGAATCCCATATTGTACGGGTGTAGAATCCGGTACGGTTATTTACTCTGGCTTTGGTGTTCCAGCCGATAATCTTTGTATTATAAGCTGCGTCCGCATCGCCCCAACGGCGTAAATCATGGTAGCGAAGCCCTTCGAGGGCAAACTCCACTTTACGTTCCTGCTTAATAGCTTCACGCATATCGTCTCTACTGTTCAGTTCGGCATCGGTAATGCCCGGCATACCGGCACGATAACGTATCATATTGAAATACTTCTTTATTTCTTCTGTATTACGGGTCACGGTGATACCTGTGGCTTCATCCGTATAACTTCCTTCCAATTCATTTAATGCCTCTACATAATTGAGGAGGATTTCCGCATAGCGGAATACGGCAAATGTTTTGGCACGGCAGGAACCTTTCATGTTATCTTCCTGATTGATGTATTTACGGAGAGTATAGCCTGTACGGTTATAGTTGTCCGGATATTCAGGAAGGGGGCCTGCATTACCATCCGAGTAATAAGTCACTTCTACATTTGTTACCGGATCATTGCCTACATAAGAAGTACCGGGCCAGATGCAATGGTTGTATCCTATCGTTGCATAGAAACGCGGTTCGCGATAAGCATCGACTTTGGCTACATTGCCGTTCACGGTATAGCCATCGGATATTCTGTAAGCAATATCTATCGGGTCGCCTGCATGAGACGCGTCAGGGTAAGGATAGTTTGCGCTGGAATGATGTATGTCATACCCATCTATCATTTTATAGGAATCAATCAAATCCATGCAGAGGTTTATACCGTTGGCACCTCCCAATGCGGTAGGAGTTGCCAGCCATTGAGGAGAGTTGTCTTTCACTATGGCATTGCAATAATAAATATATTCCGGAACTAACTCTGCATTCACAGAACCATCGAACAGGCTCTTGTAAGATGCGTAAGGATCGATATTACCGGCCCCGTCAGGGAAACCGGCCTGTGAAATATTGGACGGGAGTTCCTGTGTTCTTTCTGTACGGGCAGTTGTAAAGAGTGCGTATTTTCCCATATCAATGATTCGTTTGGCAGCTACAGCGGCTACACCCCATTTAGAGTTATCATTGTTTTGAGAAATGAAATTCCGCCCATCGGCTGTTTTCCAGTCCGCATAGCGGGTATTTCCGTTGTACCATGGACTTGCCGCATAAAGGCGTAAGCGAGACATTACCGCTAATGCTGCACCTTTGCTTGCAATATACTGGAATTGTTGTGTACGGGAATCCGGGAGGAATTCCGCAGCCTTTTCCATATCACTACAGATGTAGTCTATGCACTCATCGTATGTGCTTCGTTCGATAGAGGCTTCGTCGGATGGGGTATCGGCATCGAAAGGCTTGTCGGGAACGATAGGCACCGGTCCGTATTGGCGCAGCAAACTGAAATAGAAATATCCGCGCAAGAAGTAAGTGCGTCCTGTATAGTCACGGCGTTCCATATCTGACAAATCTTTACATTCGCTGATGCGGGTCAACACGATGTTGGCTTTGCGGATACCTTTATAAAAGCTTCCCCAGTTATTATAGTTCGCGCTTTGGGGAGTTTCATCTCCCAGCAACAGAGCCATTGCGGCATGTCTGTAAGGGTCTTTCTCATTTTTCCCATAATCGTCCGCCCACGATGCGAAGCATTCGTCGGAACCCATGCCGAACGGGAAATAAGAGGAGGTGAACAGTTTACTTTCATCCGGTAGTATGGTGGCAATGCCATTAATGTATTCATTGACGCGAACTTTACTTTGAAAGATTGAATCAATATTTGTCTGGTCGTAGAAGTAAGAATCCACATCCAGATAAGACTCGCATGAGGTTAATCCGAGACTCATCCCTGCCCAGATGGATATGCCGCAAAGAAGAGCTTTAAATGTATATTTGGTATTCATAATCATATCGTTTTTTAGGTTTAGAACTGAAGATTTGCCTGTATGGTAAATACACGTTGCAGCGGGTAAACCGCACCGTTGTCAGACGCTTGTGCCGGATCCCATAGTTTGATCTTGTCCCAGCAGTGAAGATTATCACCGATCAAGCTGATCTGGCAACCTTGCAAGCCGATCTTCTTGAAGCATGGCAGAGTGATGTCATACATAATCTGTACATTCTTCAAGCGTACATAAGATCCGTCTGCAATCCAGAATGTGGATGCCTGATTATTGTTTTTGTTTTCTCCGTAGGTGAGACGCGGAAAACGGGCATTCGGATTCTCCGTGTCTTTGGTTCCGGAATAAGAAGCCGGTGTCCAGCGATTACTGGCATCCGCTACAATGCTGAGCACGTTTCCTGTTTGCCCACCGTTGAAAGGGTGAAAACCACTGCCTCCATACAGAAAGTTCACTTGGCCTACTCCTTCAAGCAGAGCACTTACAGTCAGTCTTTTCCAATGGAATTCCAGACCGAAACCGTATTGCAGACGTGGAACATTGGAGTAGCAGATAGGTACTTCATCGTAACTGTCAATTTTACCATCGCCATTGATATCTTTGTATTTGATATCACCCGGCATTACATTGGTTACGAAGGTTTGTTTGGGGCTTGAATCAATATCTGCCTGGTCTTTGAATAGTCCTAAGGCAACTAATCCGCGTTGAGTTCCCCAAGGTGTTCCTTTCCATGCTTGGTAGGGATATTTAATTCCGCTTTGTTCGTATTCAAGCAGTTTATTGTTAGAGTAAGTGAAGTTGGCGCGTCCTGTCAGGCTCATATCATTTTTGAACCGGTAAGTGTATGAGATGTTACCATCTGCTCCCCAACTTTTCATTTCGCCTACGTTTGCCCAAGGCAGCGTAGCCAATCCCATTTCATCGGGAATACTTGCACGTTGCTGGAAAATTCCCGTACGGCGTTCACTGAAAAAGTCGACTGTAAACTCCACACTACTATTAAATAGTTGTCCGTCAATACCTATATCGAACTTCTTTGCTTTTTCCCAGCGTAAGTTTTGGGACGCCTCCTGGCTTTCTGCTATATTCTTGCCACTTCCCCAGATACCGGCTCCACTACCTTCGGTCATGGTAGAAAGGAACGGAAAACGTGTGTCGTTACCAAGTCGGTCGTTACCTACGATACCATACGAAGCTCTGATCTTGAAGAAATTGATAAAAGACAAGTTCTTCTGCACCCATTCATATTGTGTAGGTACCCAACCTGCTGAGATGGCTGGAAATACGCCGAACTTCTGTCCTTTCTCAAATGCTTCTGAACCGGTATAGCCGATGTTACCTTCCAGGAAATAGGTATCCTTGTAAGAGTAGGTTGCACGCCCAGCCAAACCTGTATACCGTTTTGGGATAGATGCGATAAGTGTTTGCGCTTCACCGGTTATGAAGTCTTCCATATAAAAATCGGCTAATCCGGTTACGCGATGATCATTATTGAACAGGCGGTTATAGTTAACACGGGCGTCAAAATAGATTTTCCGTGTAGACAGATTGGTAGACTCGTATTTATCATCTGTTTTGGCTACTTTTTCTATCAGATTTAAGGAGCCGTCTTTGTTTCTTCCTTGTGCATAGTAGAGCGCCGGAGTTTTTGTTTGAGACTGTGTTAAGGCTGAGTAATTATTGATTGACATGGTGGCTTCTGCCTTCAGACCTTTTATCCATTGGTCAAAATCTTGTTCAAGGCGTAGGCGGATACTACTTGTCGTTTCATTTTTCTTCTTATAACCTGTATAGTTTAGTAAGATATATGGGTTCTGTTGGTCAGCACTGGCACCGTAGGCTGGAAGCGAACCATCCGAATAAAGTACCGGAACGGTCACAGGGGTCAGGTTGGCTTGTGTTTGCCACAAGGCTTTCGTATCATTGGCATATCCGGGGAAAGAATTGGTTACAATCTCTGTTGATAAGCCCAGCTCAATAATAGTACTTTTGGTTAGGTTAGCATCGATATTTGCGCGAAAATTGTATTTATTATAACCTACACTGTTATCATAGTTTTTAATTCCTTTATCTTGCTTATAGATGGCATCCTTATGTTGAAGACCCACACTCATGTAGTAACGTGCATTCGTTCCACCACCATTAATACTAATGTGATGCTGATTGTTCCATACATAATCTTTCAGCATAACATCACGCCAGTTTACATTGGGATATAAATCCGGGTCCAGTCCTGTTTCTATCAGATTTAACTCGGCATTACTGTATACGGGACGTCCACCTCGTACGACGGAGGCTTCGTTGGCTAGTTGTGCGTACGTATATCCGTCCACATATTCGGGATTGCGTGCAGAATAGGAAAGCCCGACATTACTTTTCACACTGATATTCAGTTTACCCGATTTACCGCGCTTTGTTGTAACGAGTACCACACCGTTGGCACCGCGTACACCATATACAGCTGTAGAGGAAGCATCTTTCAGGATGGTGAAGCTTTCAATATCGGCAGGATCAAGTATATTCAGGTCGCCTTCCACACCGTCAATCAACACTAAAGCGGATGCACCTGCACCGAAAGTACTGATACCACGAATCCAGAATTCAGAAAAGTCATTGCCAGGCTCGCCGCTTCGGGTTACGGCAATGATGCCCGGTACACGACCTCCCAGCATGTTTGTTACCGAGGATGAAGGAACCTGTAAATCGGATGCCTTTACGTTAGTTACCGCACCTACTACCGAGATTTTACGTTGAGTACCGCGACCTACAATCACTACCTCATCGGTTTCATTTACAATTTCTTTCAGTGCAATCTTTTGCTTGGTTTTATTTCCGTTTACCACCAGTTCCTGGGGTGCATAACCTATGTAGGTAAACACCAATACTGTATTGGCGGGAACATTGTCCATGCGGAAATTACCATCAACATCCGTGATAGCTCCTTTGGAGGGATTGTTTTTATATTGAATCGTAACACCGGGTAATTCTTCACCTTGCTCCGTCATCACAATACCGGATACGGTGAAACCATTCTGTGCGGCAAGTGGAAACACACTTGCAAACAATAGGAATGAAAGTATAAGGAAAAATCTATTTTTCATATATTAGTTTATTTATTGATTTACGGGAAGGAGTTTATTCTATAGCGAGTTTACGCACATTCAATCCTGCACCTCCGGCTATATAGAAGTTTTCTTCAGAATCCATAGCTATATCTTTGGGATATAGGAATGTACATTCCAGTGGAAGTCCGTCTGTTTCTGTCTCGCCCGACATGGTGCCGCCGGCAGCAATTGTTACGTAGCCATCCGGGTAGGATATCTTTCGGATGGATTGTCCGCCTGCGTTTACTACATATATGTTGCCTTCATTGTCAACAGTTACTCCATTGGGCCAGGCAAACTGTATGTCTTCCCGATAACCTTCCGTATTGGTTTGGTTAGGCCAGCCGTTTCCGGCATATCTTTCGTCCGACCATGTGCCGTCAGCGTTCTGTTTAATCCGGTATACAGCATGTGTCCTGTCTTCTGCAAAATAGAAGCAATCTTCTACACGGCTATAAGCCAGATAGCTACAATGGTCGGAAACCCAAGCTTCAAAGTCCCAGCGGTGTTCAAGGAGTTTTTCTACTTTGTACTGTCCGCTATCATCTTTTTCTGTCAGATTGATACGTACGAAGATCCCCAGGTGATTTCTTGTATAGAGGTATTTTTCTTCATCGTCAATAATGCAGGACCAGGTTTCACCATTGTTGGCGGATAATTCGGTGATACCTTCGCGCAATAGCTCCGGCTGCCAGCTATTTTCACGGCGCAGGATATATACTTTAGCTGATTTGACATCAATAAAGTACATTTTATCACGGGTTTTATTGATTGCAGGTTTACCTGCTTTGAATCCGCTTATCAGGGTTGTAACCAGGTTCTCGCTCTCTGAAATCAGGCGTACCCGTTGCTTGTCCGACTCTACTGCTACAATGTTATCTCCTGCCACTATACCGACAGCAAATACATTATTGAATAGTGCATCGTAGATGTTTCCATCGGTATCTCCTCTTTTATTGTAGGTTCCGCAAACTGTAGAAACTTTCTGTACCTGTGTGTAGGCAAATGTCTTGTCGGTGGTAAGCTCTTTATCGTCTACAACGACTTTAACAGAATTATTACCGCCCGGTTGTTTAGGTACGGTACAGTAAATAGAAGTTCCGTCACTTGATATGATGTTAGCCTCTTTGGTATCGGCAAAGATCACTTTCATCTTGGACAGGTCTGTACCGAAGTTTCCCTGAACAATGATTTTGTCACCTATTCCTCCTTTTTCCGGGATAAAGCCGGTCAGTGCCTGAGGCTTTGAGGGATCATACTTGTTGGTGATGACGGGATGTTTCACGATGTCTTCATTGCTACAACTGCTGATGAAGAACAGGGCCAGCAACAGCCAGCTTTTTCTTTGGATTAATTTAAGAAATTTGTCTTTCATATATATTATTATTAAAAGGATTGGTCACTGAAACTCTTTATCCTTGTTGTTGATTTACGGTCTTCAAGGCCGATGCAAATAAATATAGAAAAGAACAGGGAGGAGTACTCAAATGAGGCAGAAAGGGGTACAGAGCGGGGAATGCGTTATTTGTATACCTTAACTGCGTCAAAAATACACTTGTTGCTGGAGAGGGATTTTGTTGTAGTATAGGGGAAAGCAAATAATAAAGTAGCAATTGGTTGGAGGAATTCAAAACGGAAAATGAAAGGAATAAAATGATGAGCAATAAACTCCGCCAACGGGTAAGTCGTTTATTTATCTTCTTCCTTTTTCTGATATTCGGTAGGCGTTACGTCAAATTCCTTTTTAAAACACTTTGTGAAATACTTTGGATTGCTGAAACCAACCGCATAGGCAACCTCGGAGACATTAATGAAAGGCTTTTTCAGGAGTGTACATGCATGTTTAAGCCGGATGTTGCGAATAAACTCTACTGGGGAGAGACCGGTCATTGCTTTCATTTTTCTATTTAGAGTGGACTTGGAAACGTTGAGTTCCGAGGCAAAAGTATCTATATCAAATTCGGTTTCAATCAGATGTTGCTCTATACATTCGATGGCTTTTTCCAGGAACTGCTCGTCAGTACTCTGATATTCCAGTGCTACAACATTGATTTCCGTATCGACTCTGAACTTCTCTTGTCGCTTCTGGTTGGATTTCATCAGATTGTCAATGCGTGCATTAAGCATTTTCATATCGAATGGTTTCGTCAGGTATCCGTTTGCTCCTGCATTGAAACATCTCACTTGGTCTTCCACTGAACTTTTTGCCGTAAGCATCAATACCGGTATATGGCTGGTGTTGATGTCCTGTTTCATTGTTGCACAGAGCTCGATTCCATCCATTTCGGGCATCATATAGTCGCTGACCATCAGGTCTACGTCTTCGCTTCTTACAATTTCCAATGCTTTTTTTCCATTCGTAGCAGTGAGTATATTGTAGTGTGTTGCCAACTTTCTTTTCATCAATAGCAGGAACTCTTCATTGTCATCTACCAATAATATCGTATCTTCTTTCTCTTCTGTATCTTCTGTTGCTTCATTCGGTACTGTTGACGGTATTTCACTGGTTTCGATAATGTCCTTTATTTCCGGATAATAATTTCGGTCGATAGGGATTAGAACAGTGAATCTGGAACCTTCTCCGATGCTGCTTTCTACCTGGATGTCTCCTTTATGCAAGGTCACCAGTTTCTTGGTTAATGAAAGCCCTACACCGTTTGATTGAGGTGCATAAGCTGTTTTGTTCACATAGAATGGAGTGAATATCTTGGATATTTCTTTCTGATCTATGCCGATTCCTTCATCCTGCACCTCTATCCGGAGGAATCGGGAATTATCCTTTTGCAGAGTCGATACATTCAGCTCTACTTTTTTATCGGCAGGTGTATATTTGGCCGCATTCGAGAGTATATTGTACAGAACCTTGTCTATTTTGTCAAAGTCCATATATCCCCAAATGTCTTTTTCTTCCAGATGAAGACTGAAATGAAGGTTTTTCTTTTCAATGATCGGTCGTATGCCTGTATGGTAGATTTCACGGATGAAGCTGCTGATATTGCCATAGGTAGGGGTGAGTACAAACGAGTCGTTTTCTACTTTCCGAAAATCTAGCACTTGCTGAATTAAGCGTTTTAAGCGGAGCACATTACTTTTCAATATATGTACATCTTCCTGTGGAGATACCTTTGTTTCTTCCAAATCATCTGCTACGCAGCTGATGGTAGTGAGCGGGGTGAGCAGTTCATGGCTTATATGGGTGAAATATTCCAGTTTAGTCTTGGTCAGTTCTTTCTGGAATCTAACCTGGTCGGACCGTCTTACCCTGTACAGGTAATAGAACATGATGGAATAAAGGATCAGAATGATGAGAGTTATATAGGTACCGTATGCCCACCATGTTTCGTACCAAGCCGGCTTTTTATAGATACGTAGTTCTGTGACGTCGTCTTTCCAGTAGCCGTATTCATCTGTAGAGCGTACCTTGAAAGTATGATATCCTTTAGGAATTTTATTGTAGAAAGCCGACCGATTACCGGTTTCGGTGTATACCCACTCTTTGTCCACACCATCCATCTTGTAGGCGTATCTTATTCTCGATGTTGCTGTAAATTGAAGAGCGGAGAAGAAGATTTCAAGATTGTTATCTTCGGGCTCCAACCAGATGCTTCGGGTTGATAAATCATTCGACTGGCGCTGGGGATTGAAGAAGAAAGAATGATTGGATACTTTGATATCTGTTATGATGACCGGATTGGAATTGATCTTCTTAGATGGGAATTTTGAGGAAGCCATCGATACAAAGCCACCATGCCCACCGGCATAAAGCTTGCCGTTGAACAAGTCTATGACGTCCTTCTTGAACGAGTTTATCTGAACGGATTCGTCTGAATTTGAATAATGAATGTATCTATCTGACTGGATATCATAGGCAGTCAATTGTCGGTTTGTTAGTATCCAAAGGGTATTCCTGTCATGTTTCATCCCTAAAATAGACTGTCCGGTCATTCCGCATGAGTTGCTGAAGTCCTTCATTATCTCTGAGTTGAGATCCATTTGCAGGATGGAACCTTGAGTAGTGGCAATCCATAAATGATTTTCCTGGATCACTATCTTGTCAATATTGTTACTGGGTAAGGATGAATTCTGGGTTGAGTATTGTTTAATCGGTTTCAGTTTATCCCCTAAAGAAACCTTATGTAAACCGGAATCTTCGGTTGCCAACCAGATGTTACCGTGTCCGTCTTCTGCAATAGATGTAATGTTGGGCAGAGAGAATTCGGGGATGATAAAGTCTTTGCTGTCCGGTTTTAGATAGAGCTGTCCGGTGGTAGCTACCCATAAATTCCCCTTACTGTCTTCATACATGGATGTAATGTTGCCAGTAGTCCCTTTTGGTGTATATAAGTCCTTTGCCAGTAAGTACTCAATTTCTCTTTTACTGTTTAGTTTTGCCTTGTAGAGGGTGGGTTGGTCTCTGCATCCCAGCCAGAATTCTCCCGGCTGTTTCGAACGGAGGATATATCCTATATTATGCACTCCGGAATTTGTATTCGAGTAGTCATAGAATTTATCTTGTTCTATGTCATACCAGCAGAGTCCCCAACGTTCCTGATTGAACCAGAGCCCGTTGTTGGGGTCAATACCCAGAGTGGTTATATTCGTGTCGAAACCTACATGTCTTTTCAGTTTGGGCAGGAAGTTATTAGCTATGGCAGGATTTCCCATTAGCAAGTGATACCCGCTGTCATAGGCCCCGGCCCAAAGGTTGCCTTCCCTGTCTTTGATGATCTGGCTGAACATTTTGTTATAATCGAACATATACGAGCTGAGGTCCACTTTTTCCAGATGTCCGTCCGCCACTTTGAAAGCATAAAGTTCGTGGTAGCCGAATATCCATATATAGCCGTAAACATCATCTTGTACTACACTGAAGAAGGCGGTTTCAGGCTGGTGCAGTTTTTCATTGAAGATTTCTTGATGCGTGTACATTTTATCCTCTGTTGCATCCGGATGAAAACGGTAGATACCGTCTCCCCAAGTCAATATCCAATATTGGTCATCTTTGTCCTGAAATATTTTAAACGGATTATTATTCGCTCCGAGTGTAGGGAAACTCATAAATGTATCTGTATTCTTGAGATACTTATATAAACCTCCTCCCCATGTGCATACCCATATATTGCCGAAATGATCTTCATATATTGAGTTTATACCATTATTGGGAACCGCCGGGATCAAATTTCCGTAGCGCTTCTTCAATGAATAGTCTGAATTATAGTGAGAAACCTGATTACGGGTACATATCCATAGTTCTTTCCGGCTATCTACTAACATGAAGTTTATCCATGTATTCTGGATTTCTGTATCTGGGAATGGCCGTATCTGATAGTTGCTTTTATCCACCAAATTAACCCCCTGTCTTGTTCCTACCAGCAGGCAATTATCATCTTCAGCAAAACACCAGATGAAGTCATCGGTTAATAAATGAGGCTGGTTAAAGTCTGATTTGAAAGTCTGGAGTTGGTATCCGTCATATCGTCCTAAGCCGTTTTTAGTTCCTAACCAGATGAACCCATTCTGATCCTGATGTAAGTCTATTACTTCATTGGAAGGCAGTTGCTCCAGAAAAGGCATTTGTTTGGCTATTATTTGCTGTGCATATGAGGAAATGCTCATTAATAGGAAGATGACAATGAGAAAGGGGGATACATATATCTGAATTTCTGTACGATGAATTCTGTTTTCCATAATGTTACAAGGTATTTTCTTTGGTGGCGATTGCAAAAATAGGGTATTATTGGCAATACTTCAATCAAAATGGCATTTTTGTGAACCTCCCTGTAAAGTATGGGCATAAAAAAAGGAGTACCGCTGTACTCCAACCTTTGTTAACCTTAAATCTAATACTATGAAAAACACAGTGCAAAGATACGTACTTCTGGGATATCTGCAAATAAAACAAATAAAAAAGAGTGTTTTATAACATGTTTTAGTAAAAGTGTTGTTTTTGTTAAGGCTTACTAAGGATTTGAGTCCCCCCAGTACTTGTTTTCTAAAAAAGAATTATCTTTGCATGGCTGCGAAAATAGCTGCACTTTTGCATATTAATAAATTTATAAAGAACAACTACTGTGAGCGAAGAAGATATTGTCCTTACCCCGATGATGAAACAGTTCTTGGACCTGAAAGCCAAGCATCCTGATGCCGTTATGCTGTTTCGTTGCGGCGACTTCTATGAAACTTATTCTACTGATGCTGTTGTTGCAGCCGAAATCCTGGGAATTACCCTGACTAAGCGTGCCAATGGTAAAGGAAAGACTGTTGAAATGGCGGGATTCCCTCATCATGCACTGGATACGTATCTGCCTAAACTGGTACGTGCCGGGAAGCGTGTAGCCATCTGTGACCAGTTGGAAGACCCGAAAATGACCAAGAAACTGGTGAAACGGGGTATTACGGAACTGGTAACTCCCGGTGTTTCCATCAATGATAATATACTGAATTACCGGGAGAATAACTTCCTGGCTGCCGTACATTTTGGTAAGGGAACGTGCGGTGTGGCATTTCTCGATATATCTACGGGTGAGTTTCTTACAGCAGAAGGGCCTTTCGACTATGTAGACAAGCTATTGAATAACTTCGCGCCCAAAGAAGTACTTTTTGAACGTGGTAAGCGGGGGATGTTCGAGGGAAATTTCGGAAGTAAGTTCTTTACTTTCGAACTGGACGACTGGGTATTTACAGAGACCACCGCCCGGGAGAAACTTCTGAAGCATTTTGAAACGAAGAATCTGAAAGGTTTTGGTGTAGAGCATCTCAAGAATGGTATCATCGCTTCGGGAGCCATCCTGCAATATCTCATTATGACGCAGCATACCCAAATCGGGCATATCACTTCTTTGGCACGTATTGAAGAAGATAAATACGTCCGTCTGGATAAATTCACGGTCCGTAGCCTTGAGCTGATAGGCAGCATGAATGATGGAGGCAGCAGCTTGCTGAACGTGATTGATAAGACTATCAGTCCGATGGGTGCCCGTTTGCTGAAGCGCTGGTTGGTGTTTCCGTTGAAAGATGTACTGCCTATCAATGAACGCTTGAATGTAGTGGAATATTTTTTCCGTCAGCCGGATTTCAAAGAACTGATCGAAGAACAGTTGCATTTGATAGGTGATCTGGAACGTATCATCTCTAAAGTGGCTGTAGGACGTGTTTCTCCTCGTGAAGTAGTTGCATTAAAGGTAGCTTTGCAGGCTATTGAGCCTATTAAGGAAGCTTGTCTGGAGGCGGATAATGCTAGTCTGAACCGTATCGGTGAACAACTGAATATCTGTAAGTCCATTCGTGACCGCATTGAAAAAGAGATTAATAATGATCCTCCGTTGCTGATAAACAAAGGTGGTGTTATGAAGTCAGGCGTCAATGCCGAATTGGATGAATTACGCCAGATAGCTTATTCCGGTAAAGATTATCTGCTACAGATACAGCAACGGGAAAGTGAACTGACTGAAATTCCCAGTCTGAAAATTGGTTACAACAATGTATTCGGTTACTATATTGAAGTGCGCAATACACATAAGGATAAGGTACCACAGGAGTGGATACGTAAGCAGACCTTGGCCAATGCCGAACGTTACATTACACAAGAGCTGAAAGAGTACGAAGAGAAAATTCTCGGCGCCGAAGATAAGATATTGATACTGGAAACCCAGCTCTACATGGAATTGGTGCAGGCTCTAAGTGAGTTTATTCCTGCCATTCAGGTGAATGCAAACCAGATCGCGCGTCTGGACTGTTTGCTGTCTTTTGCCAATGTGGCACGTGAGAATAACTATATACGTCCTGTCATCGAAGATAACGATGTTCTGGATATCCGCCAGGGACGACATCCGGTTATCGAGAAGCAACTTCCCATAGGAGAGAAGTACATTGCCAATGATGTGGTGCTGGATAGTAGCTCGCAACAGATCATCATCATTACCGGTCCGAACATGGCGGGTAAGTCTGCATTGCTGAGACAGACGGCGTTGATAACGCTACTGGCGCAGATTGGCAGTTTCGTACCTGCCGAGAGTGCACATATCGGTTTGGTAGATAAGATATTTACCCGTGTAGGTGCCAGTGATAATATCTCTGTCGGAGAGTCTACTTTCATGGTGGAAATGAACGAGGCGGCTGATATTTTGAATAACCTTTCTTCGCGCAGTCTGGTGCTTTTTGACGAGTTGGGACGAGGTACATCTACGTACGACGGTATTTCTATTGCCTGGGCAATTGTAGAGCATATCCATGAACACCCTAAAGCCAAGGCACGTACGTTGTTTGCTACGCACTATCACGAGTTGAACGAGATGGAGAAAAGCTTCAAGCGTATCAAGAACTACAATGTTTCCGTTAAGGAGGTGGATAATAAGGTCATTTTCCTGCGTAAACTGGAACGTGGCGGTAGTGAACACTCCTTTGGTATCCATGTGGCAAAGATGGCAGGTATGCCGAAAAGTATCGTAAAACGTGCAAATGACATTCTGAAACAGCTTGAGGCGGACAATCGTCAGCAAGGTATTGCAAGTAAGCCGATGGCGGAAGTAGGAGAGACGCGTGGCGGCATGCAGCTTAGCTTTTTCCAGCTAGAAGATCCTGTGCTCTGCCAGATACGTGACGAGATTTTGAATTTAGATGTGAATAATCTGACTCCGCTGGAGGCATTGAATAAATTGAATGATATTAAGAGGATTGTAAAAGGGAAGTAAAGCTTCCCTTTTTTATTCTTATCCGGTGACGCTATTCGTTGATAGAATCCATATCTGTCAATTCTTTCTTCACACTATCTTTCTGCTGTTCCCTATATTGGCGTGGTGGCATACCGAAACGCTGGGAGAATAACTTATAGAACGTTCCGCGGTTATTGAAACCTGTCTTGTCCATAATTTCCTCAATGGTATAGTTCTTTGTCAGCAACAGTCGCTCGGCCATTGTGAGGCGATATTCTTTGATGATATCAGCAGGAGATTTGTCTGTTATAGGTTTTAATTTACGGTAGAACTGACGGGTGCTATAGCCCAGGTCACTGCTCAATAGTTCAACGGATAAGTCAGGGTTTGTGATATTCTTTTCTATGGTTTCTATCACCTTATCCAGGAATTCCTGATCTTCTTTGTGGATACAGTTCCCGTTTTCCACTTTGAATGAACTGAATATGGAACTATAATATTCTTTCAGGTCCGATTCTCTTTTAATCAATCGGTAGACTACTTTCTCTAAGTATTTTACATTGAAAGGTTTCGTCACATACACTTCTGCACCAGCCTCAATGCCTTTCACCTGATCGTCTTCGTGATGAAGGGCAGACAGTAGAATGAGTGGAATATGGCTCCATAACTTGTTTTGCTTGATTTTCTGGGCAAAGGAAAGCCCGTCTATTTCAGGCATCATCACATCTGAAATAATCAGATCCGGCTGCTTCAGTTCCAGGCTGGCTAAAGCTTCTGCAGCGTTATTGAAAGATAATACATTGTATTTATCTACAAATATTTCCGAGACGAACCATAACATAGAAGGATCGTCGTCAATGATCATAACCGTGTGCTTGGAAGTGTCAAAATTAACAGTGGTCTGTTCCAGTTCCATGGGCTCCGTATTTGTATTCAGAGGTCCTGTTGCATACACTTTTTGGGGTGTTTCTGCTTCCTGTGCAGTGGGCGATAGTTCCGGTAAAGTGACTGTAAATGTAGTTATCTCATTCTGAATACTGCTGACATTGATTTCACCGTTCAACAGAGTAACCATATTCTTACAAATAGCCAATCCCAGCCCATTCCGTGAATTCTTGCCATTCATTTCAAAAGAATCCAATATCTTATAGCGATCGAATATCTTTGCAAGATTCTCTTTCGCTATCCCCTTTCCTGAGTTGGATATATTAAGGGTTAGAAGCTGGTTTTCTACTTTCAGACCGATGGTGATATTCCCTTCTTCCGGAGTATATTTGAAGGCATTTGAGATCAGGTTATTGACGATCTTACTGAAACAACTGATATCCGTATTCCATTCAATGTCCGGTTCAATATCCAACCGATAGTTCAGATTCTTATTTTCAGCCAATTCACAGAAGGATTCCGCTATGTTCTGGAGTTTGTCCGATACGGATAATCTTTGGATAGAAAGCACCTTATGACCGGTTTCCAGCCTGCGGAATTCCAGCAGTTCCAGAATCAAGCCATTCAGTTTTTCTGTATTCTGCTGTATCATCTTCCCGTATTTGCGGATGTACGAATCAGATTGCGGGTAGGCAAGTATCTTTTCGCACGGACCATAAATCAACGTCAGTGGTGTACAGAATTCATGAGTGATGTTGGTAAAGAAGCGCAGCTTGGACTCATAGACTTCTTCTTTCTTTTCCCGGTTCAATTTCTCAATCATGCGGTGCTGCTTCCGGCGGTATTGATGAACTATCCTGTAAACAGCAAGAATGCAGAACAAAGCGATTAATATGAAATAGAGAATATATGCCCAATTACTTAAATACCAGGGAGGAGTAATCTGAATCAGAAGTTTCTGCGGTTCGCACTCTTTTCCATTCATGTTATTCTTGTATTTCACTAACAAAGTATATTGTCCGGGTGCAAGATTGGAGAAGATGGCGCTGGCCGATGTTCCACTTTCTATCCACTGGCTGCTTACTTCGTCCAATTTGTAAGAATAAGAGTAATTGTTACCATTTATATAATCTATTGCCATAAAGTCGATGCAGAAGAAGTTCCGGCTATAATCCAGCTGAAGTATCTTCTTTCCTTTTTTGTCGTGGAGAAAATCATGAATATTGTATTCTTTTCCGAAGATAGATAATCCCTTCAGGTTTATTTGAGGCATATAGTCTGCCATAATATAAGCATTAGGCTTGACGGTAACAAATCCGTTTGTCCCTCCGAAGAACAAAGTTTCGGTCCGCGAGTCTTTATAGAAAGCTCCATCACTGAATTCAGTGACTTCCAGTCCGTTTTCCCGGTCGTAAGTCTGCCCGGTATTGGTTTTAGGATTGAACCTTACCAGTCCTTGATTCGTGCTGATCCAAAGGTTATTTTGCTGGTCTTCCAAAATGCCATGTACTGTGTTGTTTGAGAAAAGGTCAGCCCTGTCATGATAATGTGAGTAATCTTCATTGAAGTGAAGTAGTCCGGAACTGGTTCCCAGCCAATATCCTTTCTCATTTTTATAAATGGCGAAAATATCATTGGCCGTCTGACTGTTCACTACATTATCAAACCTGTATGGAGTTAGCTGTTCGGTTTCGACATTGAGCCGGTAGGCTCCATAGCCACGATTACCGAACCAAAGGATAGAATCATTCTCCTGGAAGGAGGTAAAGAAATAATTGGAAGCCATACGCCCGTCATCCAGAACAATTCTGGTAGCCGATTTAACGGAAGGAGAGCTACCGGCTTTATCCAAAATAACTTTTACGATACCTTCACCTACAGTGGATACCCATAAAGTGGTATCATTTAATTCGTTGATGGAGTGTACATATTTCACCTTCTTTCCATCGGCTATCACTGTAAACGCTTTCAGCTGTTTATTCTGGTATGAATAGTAGTTAAGCCCGTTTTCCGTTCCAATCCATAGCCTGTTCGCAGAACCGGGGGCAAAGCAATAGACGGTGTTGTCGGTTAAGGTACTGTTGCTGATGGAAATCCGGTCGAAAGAAACTGCTGCATTGGTTTCCGGAGAATAATTCCTGATACGCAATATACCTCCTCCTTTGGTTCCTATCCATAAGGTTTGTTCCTCGTCGTAGTAAACGGTACGTACGGGGTTGTTTATCTGGTATACAGGAGTATCCAGCAGTGTATTGGTAATGGAGAAAGCATCATTGAAATACATGTATACCCCTTGTCCGTCTGTTCCTATCCAAACAATATCCTGATATTTGTCCTTCATCAGGCAGAAGATGCCGGAATGGATTTCTGTATCTTGCATCTGGTATTTTATTTTCTGATCGGACATATATTTCAATACGATCAATCCGCTGCTTTTGAAGCCGATGTAATAGTCGTTTTGTTGTTTGATGATGGAAGAAACTTCTCCGCGTGTTTCGACTTCTGCTTTGAGATCTGCAATAAAGTATTGCTGTTGATTTCCGAAGTCATATTCATAGAGTGAGTAGGTCTTATCGATGAAATAGACCAGATCTTCTTCTGCGAATGCCCATAATAACTGTTCGGAATGTTTGAAAAGATTGTTTGGGGTGAGGGCTATCTCTTCTTTATTCTTGATTATCTGATAGCTGCGGGTGTCATTATTCGAAGTGAATACCCATAGAATATTGTTTTTGTCGATGATAGTGGATAATACGTGTCCGAATGCTATTTGAGGTACTTCCAACTTTTGGAAGAGTTGTTTTTCCGGTTGATAGTAATAGATATATCCGTCGTCTTTTACAATGAAAAGGTCATTATCCCTGCTTTTTGCCATATAGTTCTTGTCTTTGAACTCCGTAAAGCTTTTGGATGTCTGGAGTTTAGTATCCAGACGGTCCAGTCCATAGTTGGTCTGTATCCATAATACATCCTTTTCAGTCTCCATGATGTCGTTAATCAGGTTTCCGGATAATGGGGCTTTCGTCGGGTTGACAGGATTATATACATGGATATTGGTGCCGTCGAAAATATTCAGACCATCACATGAACCGATCCAGATGACTCCCTGATGATCCTGGTAAAGGGATAAGATAGCACTGTTGGATAAGCCGTTTTTGTTTGAAAATTGCCGTAGACTGTATGCATGAATCAAATGCGGAAAGCAGCATAAGATGCAGATAAGCAGTGAAACTTGAGGGAAGTAGTGTTTGTTTTTCATATCTGTATATCGGACTAATTAGGTATTGCAAAGATAGAGAATTATGGTAGGATATGGTTGGGAAGCATAGAAAAAAGAGTAATACTTTTCTGACTTTTTTGTGCGTTTTACAGCCATAGCCATGTAATTACACTTTTATGGCATAAATATAGGTATGCTTTTAGGCAAGTGCCGCTATTTTTGCGATTGATAAATATCTGTATTATTCACAATAGAATATTTTACTATGAAATTACCAGTTATCCTATTAGCATCTGCGCTGCTTTGTTCAGGTAGTATGCATGCACAGAGTGCAAAACCGGAGAAAAAAGCGAAAGCTTATATGGTGGCAGATGCCCACCTGGATACTCAATGGAATTGGGATGTCCAAACCACCATCAAAGAGTATGTTTGGAATACCTTGTCCCGTAATCTGTTTTTGTTGAAGAAGTATCCCGATTATATCTTCAATTTTGAAGGAGGTGTCAAATATGCTTGGATGAAAGAATACTTTCCCAGTGAATATGAGCAACTCAAAGCATTTGTGCGTTCAGGTCGCTGGCATATCAGTGGCAGTAGTTGGGAAGCATCGGATGTGCTGGTACCCTCTGTTGAGTCTTCCATTCGTAACATCCTGCTTGGACAGGAATATTACAGAAAAGAGTTCGGGACAGAAAGTACGGATATTTTCTTGCCCGACTGTTTTGGCTTTGGCTGGACGTTGCCTACTATTGCCAAACATTGCGGTCTCATCGGCTTTTCCTCGCAGAAACTCGACTGGCGTAACCATCCTTTTTATGGAGAGAGTAAACATCCTTTTATGCTTGGATTGTGGAAGGGGATTGACGGTTCTTCTATTATGCTTGCTCATGGCTATGATTATGGTAAGCGCTGGAATAACATTGACCTGTCGGAAGATAAAGAATTGTTGGGACTGACTAAGCGCACTCCATTGAATACGGTTTATCGCTATTATGGTACGGGTGATACGGGTGGTTCTCCCTCAATAGGCTCTGTCAGTTCTGTAGAGAAAGGTATCAAGGGGAACGGTCCGTTAGAAATAATCAGCGCAACGAGCGATCAGTTATTCAAGGATTATCTTCCTTATGAAAAACATTCGGAATTGCCCGTTTTCAACGGTGAATTGCTGATGGATGTACATGGAACCGGATGTTATACTTCGCAAGCTGCCATGAAGCTTTATAACCGTCAGAATGAACTTTTGGGAGATGCTGCCGAAAGAGCGGCCGTAGCAGCGGATTGGTTGGGTATAGCCGGTTATCCGGGTGAAAGTCTGACAGAAGCATGGAAGCGTTTCATTTTCCACCAATTCCATGATGACCTTACCGGTACCAGTATCCCACGTGCTTATGAGTTTTCGTGGAATGATGAATTGCTTTCATTAAAGCAATTTTCAGGTGTTCTGACAGCTTCGGTAGGGGCTGTTTCTGAGAAAATGGATACTCGCGTCAAGGGTATTCCGGTTGTGTTCTACAATGCACTCGGATTTCCGGTTACGGATGTAGCGGAGGTAGCGATTGAAGCTCCCAAATTCCCTAAAGGTGTCAGTGTTTATAATGCGGAAGGCAAGCAAGTTGCTTCCCAATTACTTTCTTACCGGAATGGAACTGTGTATTTATTGATAGAAGCAACTGTACCTGCTACAGGGTATGCCGTGTATGATGTCCGACTTTCCGGAAGCCAGAAGCAGGCAGATTCTTTTGTTTCAGAAACAACAGTGGAGAACTCTGTCTATAAAATCTCATTGGATAAGCAGGGAGATATAATCTCGCTTTACGATAAGAAAAATAATAAAGAACTTGTTAAGGACGGCAAATCTATTCGTCTGGCTCTTTTTACTGAGAATGAATCATATAATTGGCCAGCTTGGGAGATTCTGAAAAAGACAATTGACCGTGCACCTGTTTCTATTACTGAAGACGTGAAAATGAATCTGTGTGAGAATGGTGCCCTGCGCAAGACTTTGTGTATAGAAAAGCGCCATGGCAAATCGTTGTTCCGTCAGTATATCCGGCTTTACGAGGGAGAATTGGCTGACCGTATAGACTTTTACAATGAGATAAACTGGCAGTCAACGAATGCACTGCTGAAAGCAGAATTCCCCTTGAATGTTGATAACGAAAAGGCGACCTACGATCTGGGTATAGGCAGCGTTCAGAGAGGTAATAATATATTGACCGCTTATGAAGTATATGCCCAATATTGGGCGGATTTAACCGATAGTGACGGCAGTTATGGTGTTTCTATTATGAATGACAGTAAATATGGCTGGGATAAACCTGATAATCATACACTCCGCCTGACATTGCTTCATACACCCGAGACTAAGAACAACTATCCGTATCAGGACCGTCAGGACCTGGGATATCATACTTTCACTTATAGTTTGGTAGGGCATGCCGGCGGTTTGGACAAGGCGCAGGTCGTTAAGGAGTCTGAAGTATTGAATCAGCGTCTGAAGGCTTTTGCTGCCGAGAAACATTCCGGAACATTGGGCAAAGCCTTCTCTTTCGCATCTTCGGACAATAGTAACGTTGTCATCAAAGCTTTGAAGAAAGCGGAAAGTTCGGACGAATATGTGGTGCGTGTGTACGAAACGGGTGGCAAAGCTCCACAAAATGCAGTGCTGACATTTGCAGGAACTATTACAAGTGCCGTTGAAGCAGATGGTACGGAGAAGAGTATAGGAAGTGCAGACTTCAGTGGTAATCAGCTGGAAGTCTCCATACAGCCCAACAGCATCAGGACCTATAAAGTCCGTTTCAATGATAATAAGAAGGAAGAATTGCGATGCGAACAACTGCCTCTCAATTATGACCGTAAATGTTTCAGCTGGAACGAATTTCGTTGGGAGGCTAATTTCGAAGCCGGTTATTCTTATGCCGCTGAATTAATACCTGCCGATATAACTGTTAATCGTGTTCCTTTCCATCTGGAAACAAAAGAAGAAATGAATGGTATGTTATGTAGCGGAAATACCTTGCAGCTGCCTGCCGGACATTCCTATAACCGTTTGTATATACTGGCTGCTGCGGCAACTGCTGAAGAAGATGTTAGAGGCGTATTCCAGGCAGGGAAGAATTTGCAGGAGATTGTCGTTCCTTCTTATACCGGTTTCATCGGACAATGGGGGCATACAGGCCATACACAAGGCTATTTGAAAGATGCAGAAGTGGCCTATGTCGGTACACACCGCCATTCCGCTGAGGGAGATCATGCTTATGAGTTTACTTATATGTTCAAGTTTGCCATTGACATCCCTGCTAAAGCAACTGAGGTTATTCTGCCCGATAATAAAGATATTGTTATTTTTGCTGCTACATTGGTTGAAGAACCATATGCACCTGTTAAAGCACTATCTACTTTATTCCAGACTGCCAATGAAGATGATACCAGCTTGCAGAAGACAGCAGAACTGAAGATCAATCTGTTGAAACCGGAACATATCGTTGCTTGGTCGGGATATACCAACGACAATGAGAAACCTGCATTTCTCATTGATGGAAACGAGAATACTAAATGGTGCGATACCTCTATGCTTCCTAACTATATTGATTTTGATTTGGGAATGGAAAAGGAAATAAGCGGTTGGAAGATGGTGAATGCTGCTCAGGAAAGCTATTCTTATATCACTGGCAGCTGCTTTTTGCAAGGCCGGAATAACTCGAATGAAGCATGGCGCACATTGGACTTTGTAACCGGAAACAAGCAGAATGTTATCAACCGTTCTTTGGGTAAGACTGAGAAGGTACGCTATCTGCGTCTGTTGGTTACTCAACCGGTACAGGCCGCTAATGGCAAGGACACACGTATTTATGAGTTTGCAGTTTTTTAATAAGTATATAACATTATATCAATAACAAGAATATTATGAAAAGTCTTTTTGTTCTAGCTTCAGCTTTTTTCATAGCGGCAGAAGTAAATGCTCAGCAACTGACAACGGAAACTCCGTTAGTCGATAAAGCCTTTACACTTGCCACTAAGACATTATATAAAAATGCTCCTGACAGTTTGATTAAAGCCGGAGGGCAATATGGCGGTGAGTGGACACGTGATGTTTCCATCAATGCTTGGAATGCTGCCAGTCTACTTATACCGGAGAAAACCGCTTATTCTCTCTGGAGTGTTACAATCGATGACCGGAAGTTGATAGGACATCAATACTGGGATCAGATTATCTGGGTTATGGCTGCCTATGATTTCTATCTGAAAAACAACGATCTTAACTTTCTGAAACAAGCTTATATAGCTTCTGCTAATACAATGAAGAAATTGGAGAAGGAAGCCTATGATGAGAAATACGGTCTATTCACAGGCCCTTCGGTTTTCAACGACGGTATTGCCGGATATGAAGAGCCCATCTACGAACCTACCAATAAATCTTCTTATGTGTTGGACCATCCAGGATCAAAGACTATTAAGTGTTTGAGCACAAATTGTATTTATTTTCGAGCATATGAGTTGTTGGCTGATATGGCACGAGTGTTAGGAGATAAGAAGAATATTAAGGAATATAAGCAAAAGGCCTCTATCCAAAAGGAAAATATACGTAAATATCTCTATGATAAGAAACAGAACCGTTTGAACTATCTGATTGATGGAAATGGCAAAGTGCATGCTTATCAAGAAGGATTGGGTATTTCTTTTGCTATTTTGTTCCAGGTTGTGACTCCTCAGGAAGCAAAAAAAATCATCAACGGAGTTTATATGGGAAAATACGGTTTGCCTTCCATTTATCCAGCATTTAAACGTTTCTCAAAGGAGCATCCCGGTCGCCATAATCAGATTGTGTGGCCATTTGTCAATGGCTTTTGGGCGGATGCCTGTAGCAAGAGTGGACGAGATGACATCTTCATGAAGGAGATGATGAATCTTGCTGATTTAGCCATCAATAAGGGTAATAACTGCTTTTATGAAATATATAATGAGGATACGGGCAAGGTTGATGGAGGCTGGCAGCAGGGTGGCCAATGGAATTCTGTATATGATCAGACTTGGTCGGCTACGGGGTATATAAACATGGTTTTCAGTGGTTTGCTTGGTATGTCATTTTCAACTTCGGGGGTAACTTTTGCACCCAACTTTAAGTTGATGAAAGATTTGGGTTTTAAAGAACTTAAAGACTTGCGTTATCAGATGGGGACATTGGATGTCAAGATGGTAGGAACAGGCAGTAAGCTATCCACCATGCTGGTAAATGGTGTTAAGTATAACTTAAAGAAACCCATTGTCGCTACTCAAGGCCGGACAATCATAGAATTTGTAATGGCAGAATAGGCCATTATAAATGGTCACCCTCATGCTGAGAAGCGAGGCCAACTGAGCGAAAGTGTATTTGATATTTATCCTATTATCCATTTACTGCCCGGTATAAATGAGATGATCTTTGCTGTTACGAAACAGCAAATGAATGTACTCACTGCAATACAAGGTATAGCCGCAACGGTAGGCAGTGCCAGAGTGTGCTTGAATACTGTTACCCACAACCCGAGCCAGAATATATGCATGAGATACATGCCATAGCTGAGTTTTGATGCTTCTGTTAGAATTCGTGGGGGATTTGGACGATTGATGCATGTGAAAATAAGGAATGTACCCGTTGTAAGAAGCACACAATTGATTGTACAGAAAGCCCATCCTATTTCTATTACAGGTGTGGAAAGAATTTCTCCGGGCACAGCCTGGATATAGAATGAATAAATGGTCCATACAGCTCCGATGATCATTAGAATACCTCCTACGGTGAGACGTTTGGAACGGTTCCATGTAAGGTGAACACGTATGTAATGTGCCAATACGAGGTATCCCAGATAGCCTGAGAAATACCATAGCATGTGGTACTCATTCCAGAAACATTGCCCCCATACTTCACCAAACCAGCGGTTGAGATACGGCATACATGTTGATAACAGGAATAGCCCAATGAAGAAACGCTCTTCTTTCTTTGTGGCTTTACTCAACCACGGTGATATGATGGGTATGAACAAATAAAGACTGATCAAAGGATACATAAACCATAAGTGTCCGGCCTGTGATGGGAAGTTCAGTAATATTCGCGACATATCGTTCAATGATGTCTCTCCATTGATCGCTCCCCACAACATTGGTAAGGTACTATAGAGTATCATGAAAATAAAAAATGGTGGCAGGATGCGTAAGCAGCGCTGGCGGTAAAATTGCCATGTGGTCTGTTCTTTTTTCATCGGTGCAAGGAGGAAGGCGGAAACAATCATGAATAGTGGTACTGCCATGCGTGAGAAACCGTCGTAAACTGCTACCCATAGCCGGTCTGTTTCACTGGCCAAATAAGACTGAGGTCCTACCATATCTGTAGATCCGGCAGCGCCATAAAAGTTTTCACTGGCGTGGACCAAAATGACAAGGAAACATGCGAATACGCGTACATAATCTAAAAAAACAATACGTTTCATTTTTTATTTGAGTATTTTTGTTAATAATTTTGTGTTAAAGTAATTCTCAGGAGGAGGAGATTCAAAAAACTTCTCCGGATTAACTGTTAGATTATTCAATTACAGCTGCAAAACCACCATTGCGTGCCAGACTTATAGTTAACTTATCTCCCTTTCTAAGTGTGCGCTCTTTCATACGATAATCCATAGCTTGGCGGTTAGCGTTTATTCCGTCTTCAAAAGAGGTCATGCGGTAGGTTTGTCCTTCTTTCAGGAAGTTCAGGTTTAGTTCAAAGTCTCGTTGTTGCTCTCTATTATTGGTCATGCCACCGATATACCACTTATCTCCTTTGCGTTTGGCTACGATAGCGTATTCACCAACTTTAGCTTTCAGAGCAATGGTTTCATCCCAAGTTTGTGGCACTTGGGTGATGAAGCGTGTACATTCGTCATTACGGTAGTAGAGAGTTGGATTGTCTGCCATCATTTGAATTCCGCTTTCGAATATAATGAATAATCCCATCTGATAAGCGCGTGTACCGATACTGGCTGAATTGGGACGCTCGGAACGATAGATCTCCGGTTGCATACTCAGCATAGCGCCCGGAGTATAATCCATCGGGCCTACTGCATTTCTCATGAAAGGCAGATAAACGCTATTGTCCGGTTGGCATCCACCCATTTGCTCCATACCTCTTACTCCTTCATAAGAAAGGACATTGGGGTATTTGTATTCCAGACCTGCCGGTTTAAATGATCCGTGGAAATCGACGAACAGATGATGTTCGGCAGCTTCTTTGGCAACTCTTTCATAATAGTTTACCATCCATTGGTCGCTTCTGTCCATAAAATCAATTTTGACACCTTTCACACCCCATTTTTCAAATGTCTCGAACAAACCGAAGTTCTTTTCTACCGTTAACCATGTCAGCCAAAGTACAATTCCTACATTCTTTTCTTTACCGTAGCGGATAAGTTCATGAACATCCACTGTTGGATTGGGAGTATAAGGATCTCTTGTGGACATGGCCCAGCCTTCATCCATGATGATATAAGGTATTCCATAGTGGGCGGCAAAGTCAATGAAGTATTTATAAGTATCCAGATTACAGCCTGCTACAAAGTCTACATCCGCTCCGTAAGGGGTGGCACCATTCCACCATTCCCAGCTTGCCAATCCCGGTTTAATCCAAGAAGTATCCTTCAATACATTTTTTTGTGCGAGCTGATAGGTCATGGTATTCTCTATTAATTGTTCGTCATTTGTGCTGATGACAAAGTAGCGCCAGGGGAAACTGCGTTTTCCATTGGTTCGGGCAATGTAGCTTGCTTCTTTCTCTATTTTGAGGCTACGATCTCCGTCTTCACCGAATTCCAGAGGAACTTTGGGAAATATGGAAGACATGCTGTTATCGCCATTACTTTTAAAAAACAAAGCCGGATAGTCTGTCAAATCTGATTCACTGATCAGGATTTTATATTCTTTCCGTGTATCTATAAGTACAGGTAGGAGTATCATTGGATCTGACGTTTTCCATTCATTACTTTGTATGTGGCGGTACTCTTCTTCATAAGCTGTTTTAAAACCGCCCGGTTGCTGCACATGAAGCAGATAATTCTCCGGGAAGTTTATCTGAAGAGTTTCGCTGTTCACATCGATTATTCCTTTCTTGTCTGTAATGAAACGATAGGCGACTCCGTCATTGAATGCGCGGAATTCAATAGAATAATCTCCTTTGAATTTCAGTAGTAGTTGATTGTATTTGTTGGTGATAGTGGAGTATTTTAGTGGAATTACCGGTGTGAGTGATTCTTCTACATTTTTGGAGCTTGTTTTTATGAGCTTTGGGCGGTTACCCAGTTGTTGGTTACCTACCTCTATTTGGAGATTGCATTGTTTCAGTAAAGTGTCGTTCCCGCAAATGATATCATAACTGATTTTGTCTGAAAGGCTGATTGACACCTGTATATTTCCATCCGGAGATTGGAGTTTCTGTATCTTTTGCCCATAGATGTGCAGGGCTGCACAAAGACCTGCTAATAGGAATAAATGTTTCTTCATGGTATTTGTTTTTTTAATTTTCTTTGTGTACAAAAGTAATGGGTTTCATAGATTTATAATTATGTATTTATGACATAGTTGTATATTTCTCTGACATTATTGTAAGATTGGATGTGCTTGTATGCTAGCCCCATTCACCTATAATAAGTGTACTTTTCAGACTCCCGATTACGAATATATTCCAGTAAAATATAGTGCGCGGGGCGCGACATTGTACCATGATCGAATCCGTCCAGTTCGTAGAGATAAGCTGCCGGATGGCCTGTTAGCTTAAGCATACGCCACATATAAGCATTTTCTTCGTAGCGGCCCAACATTTCACGTTCACGATCACCACAAATCAACAGAATAGGCGGACAATCTTTGCGGACGTAGTATAAAGGAGCAGCCTCATCAATCAATGGCTGAAGATCGGATATGCCTCTGTCTCTACGGTTTTGGAAGTGTGTGATCATCTGTCCACTGAATGGTATGAGCGCTGCAAACTTATCAACATCTACATCATATTTAGCCAGACGTCGTTTGTCTAACCCTATCATGGAGACTAAGTAACCGCCAGCGGAATGTCCGGCTAAGTAAATTTTGTTGGGGTCTCCTCCATAACGTTCGATATTCTTCATTACCCAGGCAGCCGCTGCGGCAGCATCATCCACGCAATCATCAGTAGTGATACTGGCGTTTATGGCTTTAGGGTCCTTGTTGCCTGCGCAGAGACGGTAGCTTACCCCGACAATACAGAGACCTTGCCCTTGCAGCTCTCTCGGGAGCTCACGGTCACCTACCGTCAGTCCCCCGCCGTGATACCATACTACAGTCGTAAAGTTTGCTTTATTTGCCGGATAGTAAACATCTAGCAAACATTTCTTCTGTACATACTCATTCTTGCTATCGGGACGATAACTGATAGCCTTATCCGTTCTGTATTCTTGTGCCAGAAGTGTACCTGCACATAGCAGCAGGTACATTAACCAAAGTGTTCTTTTTCTTTTCATATTGTTTGATATATCATGATTATTCCTCTTTATCTGAGAAAGAATAGGGGAAGCTATCCGGTTCTGTTCCGCGTTTATAGTTGGGTTGGCTGTCCATGTCGAACCTGATTTTGGTACCTTTTATCAATAAGGAGTGGTTCAGATAATTCTTGTCATACTTCTTGCCATTGTATCGTACATCACTGATATAGCGGTTTTCATCGCTGTTTAGGGGCGCAGAAATCTCGATAGTTTTGCCATTTTCCAGATGTATCTTGGCATTTCTGAAGAGTGGTGCGCCCAACACGTATTCGTCCGTACCCGGGCAGACGGAATAAAAACCTAATGCCGACATGACATACCAGGCTGAAGTCTGTCCGTTATCTTCGTCTCCGCAATATCCGTCAGGGGTTGGCTGGTAAAGACGATTCATCACTTCGCGTACCCAATACTGTGTTTTCCAGGGTTGCCCGGCGTAGTTATAGAGATAAATCATGTGTTGTATGGGCTGGTTGCCATGTGCGTATTGCCCCATGTCAATGACCTGCATTTCGCGCATTTCGTGTATCAGGCTTTGCCGGGTATTAGTGTTTGCGCCGAATACGGGCGGCGTAGTAAATACAGAGTCGAGCATAGCAACAAAGTTCTTGTCACCTCCCATCAGGTTAATTAAGCCCCGCATATCATGGAATACGGACCAGGAATAATGCCAGCTGTTTCCTTCAGTGAAAGGTCCCCACCATTCCACCGGATCGAAGTGCTGCGGGAAGTTGCCGTTGCGGTCTTTGCCGCTCATCAGGCGGTAAGGAGCATAGAACAGGTTCTTATAGTTCTGGCTGCGTTTCTTGTAGATGTCCAGTTCCGATGCGGGTCTGCCCAGTTTTTTCCCCATCTGATAGATACACCAGTCATTGTAGGCGTATTCAAGGGTACGGGCGGCACTTTGACCGATATCGGAAGGTACATATCCCAATTCATTGTATTCCTTGTAGCCCATGCGGCCGGAAGAAGGAACCGTGGGATGCTGGTTGTTTGCTCCATGCAACAAACCTTCATACATTTTCTCGGCATTCTGTTTGATGTTGCCTTTCACATAGGCATCTGCCACTACTGATGCGGAATTATTGCCTACCATGCAGTCGCGATGTCCCGGACTGGCCCATTCCGGGAAGAAACCACTCTCCAGATAGGCATTCAGGAAACCTTCTTCCATTTGTCGGCTCATGGAAGGGTATATCAGGTTAATCATTGGGAGTTCTCCGCGGAAGGAATCCCAAAAGCCGGTATCTGTAAAGAAGCGTCCGGGCATCACCTTGCCGGTGTGCGGGCTATAATGCAGGATGTTTCCCGCCGCATCAATCTCATGGAACGTCCGGGGAAATAAAACGCTGCGGTATAAACAGGAGTAGAAGGTGCGAAGTTGATCTTCGCTGTCCGATTCAACCTCTATTCGTCCGAGTACTTCGTTCCAGCGTTCTTTACCTTTCAGCTTTAGTTCTTCCAGATTCATTGAACCGAGTTCTTTCAGATTCTGTTCAGCCTGTTCGGGACTGATGAAAGAAGATGCGATCCGGGCACATACTTTTTCTCCCTTGCGGGTGGCGAATCCGATAATGGCGCCGGCATGATTTTCTTTAACGTCTGGTTGGCCTACTTTGATTTCACCATTGCTTACGGTTGCCGAGTAAGTGAAGGGCTTGTCGAAAGTAATGGTGAAGTAGTTCTTAAAGTTGGCCGGTACGCCACCGCTGTTTTTGGTCGTGTAGCCGATGATCTTATTCTCGGCCGGAACAACTTTCACATACGAACCATTGTCGAATGCATCAATTACTACATAAGAATCCTTGCTCTCGGGAAAGGTAAAGCGGAATATGGCTGCCCGCTCCGTAGGTACAATTTCTGTTGTAATATTGTGATCGGAGAGGAATGCGCGGTAGTAATAGGGTGTAGATACTTCAGATTTATGATTGAACCAGCTTGCACGCTTGTCCTGGTCGAATACGGGCTCACCTGTAATGGGCATGATGGCGAACTGTCCGTAGTCGTTTATCCAAGGGCTGGGTTGATGTGTTTGTTTGAAACCTCTGATACGGTTAGATGCATAGGTATAAGTCCATCCTTCTCCCATCTTTCCGGTTTGTGGGGTCCAGAAGTTCATCCCCCAGGGCATTGCGATGGCAGGATAGGTATTACCATTGGATAATTCGAAACTGGAGTCTGTCCCTACTAGTGGGTTTACATAGTCTACTATATCTTTCTTGCTTTGGGAGAATAAGAGAGAACTGGCTCCCAATAAGAATGATAAGAAAAGAATCTTTTGTTTCATGTTATTGGATTTATTGATATAATATTTCCTGCAAATATGGTGGTTTATGGTGATTTGCGTGTTATACATTTGTGCCGTATATGTCTTCTTTCGTGACAATTAAAAAGAACTTTGCAGATAATTCAGTACGCACTGATTATCTGCAAAGTTCTTTCATCTTTCATTGTTGTCTCATTCATTGGCTTTTCCGCTGAAACTGCCGTCTGAAGGATGGGGAAGTGCTTTCAGGAAGATTACATTACTTCCTCGCACACCCGCATTTCCATCCCTTTATATACCACTACAATCTTGTGCAGTTGGGTGTGGCCGATGGCACGTTTCACTGTGTCCGTGTCGGCGTAGCGGTTGGCTTGGACAATGGCTTCTTGACGTAATTCTTCCACGCGTGTTTCGGGGTCTTTATACTTGGCATACTTCAGTTCCACGATGTAACTGTGCGTCATGTCGGAGTAAATCTCCAGCATCGGACAGAGGAAGATGTCGACATATCCAGCCTGCGTGTCCTGTTCGGAAATGGGACGATAGAAGCGGTTCTGAGCAGTCATGGCGAGGGTGAAACCGTGGACGAAGAATTCGCCCTTTTGCTTGTCGCGCTGTGAGGCATAACGTTTCAGGCAGTCGGCGATGTAGTCGAAGTAAGCTTTCCAATCGCCCCGATAGGCTAATGCGCTGGATAGTTCGCTCTTTTCATAGCTGCTGAAGCTCAGGTCGGCATCGTTGTAGGTATTCAGCAGATAGGTGTAGAGTTGTTCCTGTACCACCATGTTGGGGATGGTCAGTTTGTTTTTTCCTTCGTGCATGCCGCTGATGGTGAGCATCCCGAAATAGTAGAGCAAGCTCACGAAATTATCAGGATTGGTGATACTGGCGGCAGGGAAGCCGTCTTTCAGATCACCGGTGATAAATCCCTGGCTCACTAAAGTCTGAATGATGGAAGCGTCATGGGCAAATTCCTTGTCCTTGCGGATAAGCATGCGCAACTTCTCGTAGTCGATGCGGATATTGCTTTCTATCATGTTTTGCGGTGCTTTACCGCGTATAATGTAGTTTTTGACGAAGTAGAGCACCATATTGGAATTGTACATTGTGGTTTCACCGTAACAATCCTGCGCAAAACAGTAATTGTCGTACCATGGTTTCATCATTTCTATCAGCTCGTCAACGGTATGATGGAAAGGGCTGGTGGTAGAATAATAAGTCAGCATTTCGCGTACTTCCTCTTCCGTGAAACCCATCATTTGATTGAAATCCGGTGAGAGTGAGTAGTTAGTACCGATGTTGAATCCGCTGGTCAGGTCGTCCATCGTCACGGGGCTTACACCGGTGATGAAGCAACGCTCGATACTGGAATAGGTGCCTGCTTTCACCTTGTTGAATAGATTCCGCAAATAACCTTCGCCATGCGTCTCGTCAGTGTATCGGCGTAAACTTTCGGGATTGGAAAGGATAGCATTGGTGAAGTGGTCGTATTCATCGATGAAGAGATACATTTTCTGTCCGGCACGCTCGCATGCCTGATAGATGAACTCCAGTTGCGCTACAGCTCCGCTTTTGGTGTGCAGTTCTTCCCAGGTTTCCGGGGGGAGGAGATCGGCATATTTCTTACAAAAACTCTCGATGGTAGTACCGCAGTGTTCATCCAACCCTTTGCGGTAATCATTCAGCTCGCCGCTGATGCCGGAAAAGTTGAGATAGAGCACGAGGTAGCTATTTCGGTTCGGTGTGGGGTGTTCACCAATGTAGAGGCCACCAAAGAGGTCATCGAACTTATCGCGGGTGTTTACATCGTAGTAGTGTTGCAATATGTTCAGTGTCAGGCTCTTGCCGAAGCGTCGCGGACGGATGAAGAAAAAGAAACGATCCGCCTGTTCTATCAGGGGGATAAAGCGGGTTTTGTCTACATAATAATAGTCTTCGCGGCGAATAACCGCAAAGTTCATCATTCCGTAGGGAAGTCTCTTTCTGTTCGGTACTATATATTCCAATGAATCCATTTTCTGTCCTCCTACTATTGTTTTTTAATCTGTTGCTTTGTAGCATAACGACACAAAGATAACAAAAGTTCTTATAGCGACGATGCGTTTTCTTTCACTTATTTTGAAGGGAAGTGTTTCTAACTTTATCTCTTGAGTTCCGCATCCCTCGACATACCGTAATATCCCGGCATGGGGCGATAGATCGGCTGTGCGCGTCTTCCTACATTTGTCAGTTTGCCCTCTTTTTGCAATCGTTGCAGATGGTTGTTGGCGGTGGTGCGTGCCATGCCGCATAATTCTTGGAAATCGATGCGAAGCAGCAGTTCATGTTCCGCGAAATACTCTTTCAAGCGCATATCTATCTCTACTTCGGAGAGTCGCAGGGAGTGGCGCGTGTATTTACTTTGGGTGGCTGTAACACCTGCCAGTGCGGCTTTCAGACGAATGTCCGGGCGAAAACTAACACCTTTCAAGCGTAGTTTCAAATGCTTGTTCTTGGTCTTGCGGGTCACTTTCTGTGTGGCTTCCAAAGTGGGGGAAAAATAGCCCAATCCCTCGATGTGCACCTCCCGACCTTCGCGTAGCTCTTCTCCGCAAAGCTGAGTTAAAGTGTCTATTGCGCTTTTTGCATCACCCACGCTGAGCGAACTGCGTTCGTGTACCCGATAATATAATTGCTCCATGCTCACTTTGCCGTTGAGCAACGGACGGGGATGCAGCCCTCTTTCTTCCGATTCCCCTTCCGCGTTGGGGTTCTCGTACCAATCGTAAACTATTGCCATAATGCTTGTTTCTTAATGCTTTAAATGTATATACTTGTTGACTCGAAGGTGCTGTCTTGAAAGTGAACCACTGGAGTCGGTCGAGTGAATGACTGGAGTTGGTAGAATGAGTGACTGGAGTTGGTCGAGTGAACAACTGGAGTGGGCCGTTTATAAGTCAGCATACAAAGATAGTGATATTAGTAAGATTTACCTATGAAAGTCCTTACTTTCTTTCTAACTGTGTTCTCTGAAAAATAGTTGATGGAATGCTTGCAAAGCGCTTTCTCGTTGTAGTAAATTCGTAGCGTTGGTACTGACAAAACGAAACCTGTTTACTATTAAAATGAAAAGAAGTTATGAAAAAGAAATTAATGACATTGGAACAACGTCGCTTGTTGCGCGAGGCACAACAGTTGTTGGCTTTATCGGAAAGGCAGAAAGCGAGAAAGAAAGTACCGGAGGCGTCGGAATCCGGATACAGCACGAATACAACGGTTCGCCTGACGAGACAGGTTATGGATTTTCTGACGAAACGTTATGATTTCCGTTATAATCTGTTGACGGAAGAGACCGAATTCCGTCCTGCCGGGCAGCGTGATTTCGCTTTCCTGCCTGTCGGTAAGCGAAACCTGAACGCTTTCTGCATTGAGGCTCATGCTGAGGGTATCCCTTGTTGGGACAAGGATTTGAGTCGCTATATCTATTCTACTTACATTCCCGATTATCACCCCTTTCAGCTCTATATGGAGGAATTGCCGCAATGGGACGGCGTTGACCGGCTGACACAGCTCGCCTTGCGGGTTTCCGACTGTCCGCATTGGGTGCAGGGATTTCATATCTGGATGCTGGGGCTTGCCGCGCAGTGGTCGGGGCTGGCAGGCATACATGCCAACAGTGTGGCGCCTATTCTTGTAAGTCAAGAGCAGGGACGGCAGAAATCCACATTTTGCAAGTCATTGATGCCGATGGTTCTGCGGCGATATTATGTGGATAATTTGAAGCTTACTTCGCAAGGGCAGGCGGAACGCCTTTTGGCGGAAATGGGCTTGCTGAATATGGACGAGTTTGATAAGTATGCCGAAAGCAAAATGCCGTTGCTGAAGAACCTGATGCAAATGTCTGACTTGAATATTCGTAAGGCCTATCAGCAGAGCTTCCGCCAACTGCCTCGTGTCGCCTCTTTTATTGGTACCAGTAACCGTTTCGACTTACTTACCGACCCTACGGGAAGCCGCCGTTTTCTTTGCGTGGAAGTGGAGCGGGTGATCGATTGTACCCATATAGAACATGACCAGATTTATGCACAACTGAAGGCGGAACTGCTTGCGGGGAGGCGCGATTGGTTCACCAAAGAAGAGGAGCAGGTGTTGCAGGTGCAGAATGCGGCGTTCTACCGTGTTTGTCCCGCAGAGGATGTTTTTCATAGTTATTTTCGTGTGGCGAATTTCGGTGAGAAGTGTATCGGTCTTACGGCTGCCCAGATTTTCAGGGAACTTCAGCAAAAGAATTCCGCTGCCATGCGCAGCGTCAATCCTATGCGCTTCGGCCAAGTGCTGCTGAAAGCGGGGGTGGTGCGTCGGCACACAGAGTATGGAAATGTGTATCAAGTGGTAAGGAGGTAATGAGACTGAAGAATGTTTCTGCAGTTGTGGTGACGGCTGAAAGCTGAAAGTATCCCCTAAAGGGATGCTTTCAGCGTAAAGGTCGATAAATAAGGGAGATAGGAGGGCTGAAAGAACTGATGCTCCGCTTACATTCTTTATTTATCTTGGCTACCATGTGGGCGTGGTGTATAGGATTATTGAAAAGAGAAGCATCTTTGAGAAGATTTATCTATTGACTGCGGAATTAAGGAATTACTGAATACACCAAGGTTCTTTATTGATTTTATTTTCTTTACCATATCTTCCTTATTTTGTATAATACCCTCCTGTTTTTGGAACACCTCTAAATTCTATCAAGCCTTTTTCACTCAAAGATTTAAGGTAGCGCATAGCTGTTCTCCAACTTTTAGAAATACTTTCTGCTATTTCAGAAGCATTTAATCCTGGCTTGGCTTTAAGCAGGTTTATTATTGCTTGTTCATTCTCATTTACTATGCCATCTGTGGCATAGTTCTTTGCTTCTCGTTTGAACACTACCGTAAACATCCTGTCCGTATGAAATTCAGGCTCAGGAAGATTGGCTTCTTTCATGGCTTCCTGCATACGGGGAATACTAGATGCGACCCTTTCAACCAGATGCATACGGGTTTTTATCTTAGCCTACATAATTCATACGCAGGCTAAATATTGTAAGCAGTCTCAAACGTACTACCGGATTTGAAAATATGGTTCTGTTTATCCGTTAACAAGGGATGCCAATAGCCGCTCAAACGATAATAGCTAATATCCTGCAACAGGTGTAACGCTTTTATCACTGGTAACTATTTCCCTACAATAGGAAATTCCGATATGCGCAGAGTTGTGCATCCATAAGGTATCAATGTGATTTCCCGCTCTTCTCCTTCGGCTCCATTACAGAATGAGAAAGGCTGAGGCCCTGCCATTTCATTATAAAGTTCCCATGTCGGAATCAATCTGGCTTTCATTTTTATTTCAATAGGAGCATTTTCCGGATTCCATGGAAAGTCTGACTGTTGCTTCTGGCTATTTATACTGACTTTAGCAATTTCGTTAACCCGGTTCCGATCGAAATCGACTAATCCATAGTTCCATGGTTCGGATGAAGTAACTTGGTAATAGTGTGATCCGTACCAACTGTCTTTAAGCTCTTTCTTTTCCCAGTTTTCTGCTAATTTCAAGGCATATACTAATGGCCCTCTTTCAATGGCTACTGCGTTCTCATACCATGTGCTGGTAGAAACTTCCATGGGTAAGCGCAGTTCAACTTTATCATTACGCTTCCATATCCTGTTGATAATAACCATCCGACCACCTTCAACCTCCTGCTCCACTTTTCCATTTACTAAAATTTCAGCGCGTTTGCACCATTTCGGAATGCGTAGATGGAATGGGAATTCTACTTGCTTAGCCTTATTCTTTACCTCCTTGACAGTAAAGCATATAAGGTCGTCCATCGGGTAGTAGGTATCTTCGCTAATCACCACCGATACATCATTACCCACCTGTGTACTTACTTCCGAGGGTGAATAAGTGAGGGCGGCAATACCATTGTCCGGTGTAGCATACCATAAGTGTTGTGTGAACTTCGGCCAACCCTGATGCATGTTCGAGAAACAACAAGGATAACCGGTTAATGTGCCGAAAGCAATGTCCGTGCCTTCATGGTCCTGATCGAAATTACGGCGATGGCGTGTCACCATGACCTGGTTAGGTTGCTGGAAGTATTGCTTGGTCATGAAATCATCCGATATCTGGGTAGGTAAAGCATTGAAAGCAATGCGTTCCAGATGATCGGCAAAATCGATATCTCCCGTTATCTCTACCATCTTTTCCAGTGAATACATTAATTCTACAGCTGCACATAACTCCGAACCTTGTGTAGGTTTATTGCCATGTAAAGCCTCGTCGCCTCCATACATGCCTTGTGGTTGCCCATGGAATTGGCGGATATCTTGGAAAGCACTTTTAACGGCATCAATATATTTGCGGTCAGGGTCCTGCTGAAAGTAGATGATTGGTTCTTTGATTCCCTGTGCCAGATTCACGCAATGTATCGTACAGATGCGCCGTAAATCTCCCCGGTTTACCATATCTACAAAACTGAAGCTTTGTTGATGTAATAAATGTCCTAATTCAAGCAAGAATGATTCTCCTGTGATATTATAAAGCCAATACACTACCTGTAGATTGTCGCAGGCGCGGAATTCAGCCCAACCACTCCAATGGCCTAAGGGTTTCTGAGGCAGAGTGTTTAACTGATAACGGAAATATTCCGACATGAATGTGACCACTCTCTGATCTTGGGTTGCAGAATAGTATTGCTGTAGAATTTTCAGCATCACCATGCGTGGCCACCAGTCGTGCGAGTTGTCCCGTTGTAGTCCGGCTTCACCCGGATAGTCCATTGCCGGACCGAAGAAACCGTCTTCGCGCTGACTCTGTAAGGCCCACTCTATCCAGGGTTGTACCTTGTCTTTTAGTTCTTTATCATCCAGTATGTAGGCTAATGGAAGTAACCCGTCAATCCAGTACGGACCCCGTTCCCATTGGTCACCGTCACCGCCCAGCCATCCGTTACGTTTGCCCATTACGAGCGGGTAAAGTTCGTCCATACGACCGCTGGCACCACTTTTCTGCCGGATCAGCATTTCTTTTAGCCAACCTTGCGGTTTAATGCTGCCCAAGGGTAGTTCCATCAATGGTTTTCTCACTAATGGATAACGGTTGTTCATGCAGTTGTCCGCTACATTTTTTTGAGGTTCTGTGGCGGATAGGGTATAGCAGAGTGCTACTCTTGTCAGCAGGCAAAACATTTTTTTCTTTTTCATATCAGGTGATGTCTTGTAGATATATTCATAAGCAAATTCGTTTATCAATGCAATGCCTTATCAATGACAGGCTTTATTAAGCTTTCCATAACTTTGTATCCCTCGACGGTAGGATGCACTCCATCCTTTGTATATTCAGGAATTAAAGCCTTACTATCCTCTTTTACCATCTGTGAGTAGTAATCTACGAATGGAATGCGATGAGCCTTGGCATAAGCCTTTAAGCGCTTATTCAGCGCCTCTATTTTTTGAGGAGCATCTTTTATCTCCGGTCTCCATCCGAAGACTGCGGCAGGCAGGGTAGTGGTGAGGATAACTTTTATCTCATTTGCCTTGGCTAATTCTACCATTGAAATGATATTCCCAAAAGTATAATCTTCATTGTAGGGTCCTGTATTTTCGGCTATGTCATTTGTTGCAGCATTGATAACTACTACTTTGGGAAGCAGATTGATTACATCTTCACGAAAGCGTAATAAGAACTGATAGGAGGTTTGTCCACTGATGCCACGACCTATATATCCGTTATCCTTGAAGAATTCCGGATGTAGTCTGACCCATCCTTCGGTAATGGAATTACCCATAAATACAACCCCTTTACTGGGGATCCCTTCTTCTTTCAGACTGTTATTAGCCTGAGCGTAGCGTTTGAAATTAGCCCATTCGTGCGCATTGTTTTGCGCATTTACATTACCGGGTAAATAGAGGACCAGGCAACATGCGCTTACTAGTAAAAACTGTTTCATCTTTATCATGATTACGTACTGATTAATATGTTTGATATTGGTTTGAATCATTTTTTTTAGTAGGTAATATTTCCGGGTGTTCCTGTTTCTTTTTGAGCATCAGTCGAGATATAAAAAGATTCATCAAAAGCTCGCACAGGCTTTGTACTGGTAAAGGTGATGACCTGTTCATAGTATTGTCTGAAGGTTGCATCAGCATCAGTTTGTTTTTCCCTCTCCTGAGAATGGAGAGGGAAGACAAACAATAATGAAAGAAAAAGTGAAGTAACGAATCTCATAGTTATGAGTGAATTATGGCATTTTATTTGCCGAAAACTCTGATTTCAAAGATACTCCATCCATTGCTGGCATTCTTAAGATCGGCTCTGTCGGCTGTCGGAGGAACATCTGCATCTAAAATGGTCAATCGGATAAAACGTGCTTTGAGCAATGAGCCTTTTTGAGGTGTATCCCGTACAGGAGACTGGGGTGTACCTTCTACACTTCTGTCTGCCAATAGTTGCCAATTATTGCTTCCGGCAGCTGCATCCAATCCTTGAGCACCTGCTGCGGGCAAGTATTCTATCTTATATTTGTAAGTACGGTTGGTAAATTCAAAGATGGTTTCTATCTCTTTTATCTGAGATTCTTTTTCCAAATCAATGATAATCCATGGTTGTACGGCTCCCACTCCCGGATCCCAATGAGTGCCATAATTCTCATCTACAGCATAATTTCCTGAAAAGTCGAAATCAATGCCTACAGTACGGTAACGGGGCTGGAAAGGTGAAGAATCATAATGACGGACGCTTGAAACCTTGGTAGGCTTGCCTAATGCCAGATTCTCCCCTTTATATCGCTTCGCTCCTGCAACGACTTCTACACCCTTATGTGTCGGAGTAATGGGCAATATGCTTCCATCCGGAGCAAAGAACACTTCATCAATGCAAGTTTGCCTTTTACTGTCAACAAACGGGAAATGTTGCCGGTGATAGGCAATGAATGTACGCCCTTTATAGTCGAACATAGAGTGGTGTCCTGGTCCCAGTATCTGGTTTTGATCATCACGTACCAGTATAGGATTCGTCATCGATCCGTTCAGTTCATGGTAAGGTCCTATTATTTTTTCGGATACGGCATATCTGACGTTGTAGTTCTCGCTGCCCTCAAACGACCACATTAGGTAGTAGAGTCCGTTGCGTTTATAGATGAACGAAGCCTCAAACATATTACGTATCCCTTCGACATTTTTGTAGAAGTACTTGCCTATAAACTCATTGGATTCAGTATCAGTGAAGTGTGAATCTGTATTATCAATGGAGATTTTTCCTTGAGTATCGAAAGTAAGTTTCATGATTTTAAAGAAACCATTGTCAGTTACAATGTACATCGTCTGGTCATCGTCCAAAAAGAATTGCCCGTCATATCCTCTATAAAACATTTTGCCTGGAGCTATCGCATTGGCGTCTTCCCAAGGACCTAACGGAGAATTGGACATGGCTACGAATGTTTTACAATCAATTCCGTACATCAGGTAATATTTCTGGGTAGAAGGATTATAAATCATGCTTGGTGCCCACAAGGCTGTTGTCCCTGCATAATCGGTCCATGATTGGGGCAGATGCAGTGGACGATTGATCCAATTTTTACAATCTTTGGAGTACCACATTTGTGTGGGATATACATTTCCACCGCCGGCACCGTCATTGGTTCCATAGGCATAAAACATATCTGTTTTCTGGTCATACATGATAGATGCATCAGCCAGATAGGCCGGAATGACAGGATTTCCGGTCTGCATGGAAAATACATTAGTGTCCTTTGTTCCTTGCGCTGCCTGTTGTCCGTACAAGGATTGTCCGTTTGTGATTAGGCAACTCAGGCACAAACCTATAGATAGGTTTAAAATCGACTTTTTCATACGAATACTATTTATTAAATTGAAGGACAAACTATTCTTCTGCTTGTGGGAATGCTGAAATACGTAATCGTGCCGCTCCCATAGGTACTAAGGTTATCTCTTCTTTTTCTCCCTTATATGCATTCTCGGCAGGAAGCACGCCGCACAAATCATACCCATCAACTTTCCAGGAAGGAATACGACGTCCCGTTGCTTTTACTTCCAAAGGTACATTTTCTAATGTAAACGGAAACTTTTCGGGGGAAATAGTTTTGTGTACCACCTTGAAACCTTTTAAGGGATCTTTTTTATCTAATACCAAAGCATAATTCCAAGGAGAATCCGGATAGATTTCATAAGTGGGCCATGCACTGGCATCCGCACCTTTTTGCCATTTCGAATCACCTATGGCTGTAGCGCGACTGTCTTTCTTTTCATAGCGTTCTTTGATTTTCAGTGATAAAGTCAGAGGACCGTAGTTTACGCTGACACTGTTGCGATTGGTCTGCCAAGTGCGTATGCTTAGTTCCATCGGAAGGTTCAGGGTTATCTGATCACCATTTTTCCATGTGCGTTCCAAACGCACATATTTGCCGGCTTCTGCCTTTATGGATATTTTCTTGCCATTCACTTTGATGCTTGCTCCATTAGCCCATGCAGGGATGCGAAGATAGAAGGGGAAATCAATGGTTTCTTTGGATTCTATCGTAAATGAAACGGCTTCATCAAACGGATAGTTAGTCTGTTCGTGCAAACGGATTTCCTTGCCGTTACCCACTTTAACAGTGGCTTGGCAAGCAGAGTACAATGCTGTCGCCACTCCGCCATCTGTAGTAGCCAGTACTAAATGTTCGGCATAATAGGGCCATCCTTGTGCGTGATTGTGCTGACAACAACGGCTACTGAACGGGTTCATTGAAAGAAAAGGACCTGAGTTATCAATACCCGGATGATGGTTTTTTGAATCACTAATCACGTGATTGGGAGAGGTGATATACCTTAACGCACGGAAGTCGGGAGTTACGGCTGCCGGGAAGGTGTTGAATGCAACATCTTCACAATGATCTGCCCACATCGGATCACCGCTTAAGCGCAACATGATCTCATCCGAAGCCATTTGCTCTACTATACCGCAGGTCTCAACCCCCTGACGTGGATCGATGTAGCCGATACGTGCATTCTCGTCTGCTCCGAACATGCCTCCCGGTACTTGTCCGAATGTGCGACGAATCAGTTCTTGCGCATTGTAGGAAGCTTGCAGATGAGTAGAGTCTCCCGTGAACATATAGTAAGTGGCAGGTTCGCGGAAACATTGTGCCACATTTACGTTATGCCAGTTGGGCAGTGTAGCCGGATTGGTCCAGTTGGCTGTATTGCGGTGTAATTTCTCTATCAGTTTTAATAATTCTTTGTCTCCGGTGCGATTATACAGCCAGATGACACTTACCATATTGTCTCCACCGCGGCTATTTTCCCAGTAATCTTCGAGGAATTTGTCATCGGGTACAGTGAGCTGCCAGTGGAAATAGTCGGTCATCAGTTCAATGACGCGCGGGTCATTTGAGTATTCATAATAAGACTGTAAACACCATAGCATAATCATGTGTGCCCAAAGCTCGCGTCTTCCATCGTGCTCATTGAGTGGGCCGAAGTATCCGTCTTTCTGGCGGCTGGCAAATACTCCCTCAAGCCATACTTTGGTTTCGGCTATCATCTTCTCGTCTCCTAATATGTAAGCCAGATTGCCATAACCCTTCAACCAATATGGTACTTCTTCCCAGCCGTGGTCACCTCCGTTCACTAACCAGGCGTTATTATTTTTATCCAGCCATGCGCTGATTTTCCCCAATTGCCCGGTAAGTCCTTCGCGTTGTTGCTCCAGGTATTGGCGCAACCATCCTTCGGGCTTGATGCTTCCGATTGGCAATTTCACAAAGTTGAGTTGGCGTAAAGGGGCTTTGTTGCTGACGTAATTATCATAACCCTCCTTTGTGAAAGGACGGGCTACGACTGTCGCTTTTGTAGAACCGGGAGCGACGAACGAAACAGTAGCTGCTCCAAGCCCGATCAATAGAGCTCCGGATAGCAGGGAAAGATATAGTTTATTCTTCATTATTATACGTTTTGCTTATAATTATTCTTTTATTTATCAGTCGAGAATCTGAAAATCGTATGGCTGGTATATTTTTCTCCCGGGCGCAATACGCATGAGGGCCACTCGGGTTTGTTGGGTGTATCGGGATACTTCTGAGTCTCCAGACATACCGAAGCACGAAAATTGTATTGAATCTCTTTCTTTCCGGATAATGTGCCATCCAAGAAATTGCCGCAATAAACCTGAATACCCGGTTCATCAGTATAAACATCCAACTTTATGCCAGTCTTAGGTGATTTTAAAGAAGCGCATATCTGATTGATATCTCCTTGGGTATTGAGTACCCAGTTATGGTCGATGCCATGTCCGTTTCTCAGCTGCTCAAAGTTTTGGTCGATTTGCAGGCCGATGGCTGTGGGTTTACGAAAATCCATCGGGGTTCCCTCGACCGGGACAATCTCGCCGGTGGTCATAAAGGTGCTGTCTACTGGTGTATAACTATCGGCATTTACCGTCAACAGATAGTCTGCATTGTTTTGAGCGGGATTGCCATCCAGATTGAAATAAGAATGGTTGGTCATGTTGATAATGGTCGGTTTGTCGGTTTCTGCTTCATAGTTTAAATCAATGGCATTGTCATCGGTTATTTTCATAGTCACTGTACAAGCGAGATTACCAGGGAAACCTTCTTCCATGTCTTTAGCCTGATAGGTTAGTTTGAGTTCCTGATCGCTGATCTGAGTACCGGTGTAAACTACGTATTGAAATCCTTTTGGTCCTCCGTGCAGGCAATGACCGTAATTGTTCCGGGGAAGTTGGTATTCGATGCCGTCCAAGGTAAATTTGCCTTGATTGATTCGATTGGCATAGCGTCCGATGCTTGCACCAAAGTCAGAGGGGTATTTCACATAGTCTTGGATGGAATCGAAACCGAGTACTACGTCGCGCAGTACTCCGTCACGATCGGGAACCATGACGGATACAATGCGTCCGCCAAAGTTGGTTACACAAACTTCCATGTTGTTTTTGTTCTTTAGAACGAAGAGTTGGGTTTGTGCACCGTTTACTTCTGTATTAAAGTTTTCCGGATTTAATCCGGATTCGGTCAAGGTTGAGGCTGTCTTTTGTCCTCCTGTGCATCCGGTTAATAAAGCAGATGCGACTAATGATACGATAAGTATTTTTTTCATGATCTCATTTTAAAGTTTATAAGTTTGGATTTATCCCATGATATAGATAGCTTTCTTTCCCAGCACTTTATACATGAAAGCTGTGAATCCCCATGCTACCAGGAAGATGCATATAGCCATTGCGGGCACTTGCAGCGGTATGGGCAGAAAAGACGGGCCTATCCATAAAAAGAAAGGTCCTACCAGAAAGTAGTGCACAATATAAATGCCGAAACCGCATTTTGTGATATTGGACAGCATTTTTATTGCAAACTCACTACGGACTTGTACTTTTTGTAGAAGTAGGAAAACGGCAGCGGTCATAATGGCTACGTTCGGACTGCAAAAGGTGAAGAATAACTCCATATCCATCTCTGTTGAAGTGCTGTCGGCAGCTGCGGCAGAGAATCCTGTATAGGTGACATAATAACCTAATGCGAACAATGCGGCACTGATGTATATTGTTTGTGATAAACTCCAATTAGGGCCTTGCTTTAAATAATGTCCCAAAACCAGATAACCGTTGAAACCTGCAAAGTAGTAAAATAGGCCGTAGGCGTTCCAGGTGGCTTCTCCATATAAATAATTTATTCCGAAAATGGGAGCAATATATGCTATCATATAGGGAAGGAAAAGAGAAACACTCCAAATTCCCAAATAAATTCGCTTATCTTTTGCTGTGGCTTTTTCTATCCATGCGGAGAAGAAAGGCATATACAAATAAATACCCAGTAGCAGGTACATATACCACATATGATTTTCTTTAAAGCTAAACTGGAAAGGAATCATTGTGACATCTTTCAGTGAATCACTAAAAGCTTGCGATTCGCTGCCTTGGGTATAGCAGAAGAAATCGCCGATAATACTTTTATCCAATCCCAGTATTCCGGTGAACCATGGGAATAGGTTATATAAAATAGACCAGATAATACATGGAAAGAGGATGCGGTATATGCGTTTTTTATAAAACGTACCTAATGGTTGTTTTACAGGTAGGAGTAACAATCCCGTCATCATTGTGAATAGTGGCACGGACGGGCGGAAAAGGGAACCATAAATGGCCGCCCAAGTGGTGTACTCAGGTATTCCACGCATGGCAGGGGAGATATAGAAAGGATCAATGCAATGTACTCCTATAACCATCAATATGGCTAACAATCGGATAACATCCAACCATACGATATGTTTCTGTTCTTTCATGGTATTGTCTGTGTGATTTATATAAACCTCTATGCAATAAATATTCGTATATTGCATAGAGGTTGTAGTGTTATTTTATATTATTACAATTGGTTGCAAGAGTAATCATTTGTTCTGCGTTTTATCCATCAAAACTTTTATCCAGTAACCACCAATCACGGAGCGTGCTTTGAAGCCTACCCAAGTACCTGAATCGGTAAAGTGCCAGTCGTTCATTGGTACACGAGAAGTCGTTTCATTGGCATATTTGTAAACAGGATCAATGAATTTTTCAAATGTAGCCTGATCAGAAGCCATGGTTGCTGTCCACATGATCCAGTCAGATTTACTATAAGTCTGGCGGTTATCAAGAGGCAGACCGTAAGTGTTCTGCTTGGTCAGATAGTATTTGATTTCTTTTTCGGCAACTCCGGGGAACAGGTTGAGGTTCCACATTTTGTCCCATATCATGTTATACTTCTGGCTCCAAGTATTTTCGCGGTCAAAAGCCAGACGGTAGTGGTCGCCTTCGCGTGCCATCTCTTCCCATTTTACGGCCATCTTCTTTGAGGTTGCTGCATATCGGTCGGCAATTTCATTCATACCCAGCATGCGAGCCATTTCGCTGTAAGCAGCAACACCCATGATTGCTTTGATGGACAGGTTGGCATTGTGCGCCCAGTGTCCGGCAAAGTCATCCGTACATAATTGGTTCTCGGGATCCAGACCATATTCTATGAGGTAATCAGTCCAGATGGTCAATAAATCCCAGTACCGTTTGGCATAATCGGCATTGCCTTCCGCTTTGGCGATGGCAGCTGTCAGGATTACCATATTACCACCTTCTTCAACCGGCATATCACCCCCATAAGTCTGACCATTTGCTTTGGGATAAGTACCCAGGTCATGAGCGGGGAACGGCTTGTTCCAACGTCCGCTTGCACTGTATTCAAAGATACTGGTCATCATAGCCTTCTGGAGATCGGGGTTGTAAACCAGGAACAAGGGAGCGGAAGGATAAGTCAGGTCGACTGTGTTGATGCAGCCGTTACTATTGTTTTCTTTGGAGAAGAACAGCAGATTACCCTTTTCGTCTTTGAACAGCTTATGGGCAGCGATAACCTGGCGATAAGCTAATGCGCAGATTTCAGCATATTTGCGACCACCAGCTTGTTCTGCATCATTCAGAATCATGGCATCGTAGGCGCGGCAACGATTCATTACGTTTCCATAATTTTCTTTGGCACGTTCGAATGCGTCAAAGATAGTGACTTTACCATCGTGTTTCCAGTAAGCCATGCGACGCTGGTACATATACTCGATGGAGTAAATATCATCATAACCTATCATCATGAAACCTGATTTACCCTCGGCGGAAACTTTGCCCAGATTATCGGTGTATGACATTGCGGGCATATCGTTTGCATTGCGAGTCACTACTTTTGCCTGGCTGGGAAGTAATCTTCCTGTGGAAGCAAATGATGCCTTCATTTCATTAAAGTCACCTAAGCTAACGGCAGTGGTAGCACTGATATTTCCTGCAATGTAGGCATAGCCCCAGTCAATACAAATAAGGTCTCCCGTTTGATTGGTAATAGGCTGGTCGATGGTTCCTGCCTGCACATAGCTTAAACCATTACGGCGGATCACTTTAGAGGTTGTAGGTTGCATCAAATCATTTACTGCCAGTTGTGGAGTAGTTTCTATGTATACTTGTACATCGTGTTGTTTCTTGTCAATGGCACGTGCCTGATAAGAGATATAATTGATAGGAGTAGAAACTAAGTCGAGATCATCCAGCATCAATGGAGCGGTAAATACCACATCCAATTCTACCGGTCCGCAAGTAAATGTATAATAAGTCTGGGTAGGTAATACGGAAACAGACTTTTGTATGGCTGGATTTTCGAATGCAGAAGTTTTACTACTGGGTACAAATAATCCAAAGTCAACGTAAGCACCTCCAGTGGTGTTATGGCAGTGGGCGGCGATTACATTTTTCCCTTTACGGAGTTTCTTCTTGGCCTCAGCGGTCAATTCCAGCAACACTTTGTCTCTCCAGCAGTAGTCTGTTGAAACCAAACGCATACCATTCAGATAGAGTTCGAACACATCATCATGTGAATATTTCAGATAAAGCGGTCTGCTGCTCAAGTCATCATTCAGATTAAATTCGCGGCGTACCCAGATGTCGGGTTGGCTTGTCCAGGGAGTTCCGACAAGACTTCTGTCTGAACTTCCAAAACCAGCCTTTCCAATTTTCCAGTCAGCTGCATTATATTCGACCTCTGTCCAACTTCCTGTAGGCTTCTGGAAGGTGTAAGTACCTTCCCAAGCTTCATTATCGGCCATTGGAAGCAATACTTCCAATCCCTGTGTTCCCATGAAACGGTATACCTTTCCATCTACGCGGATTGCTCCGAGAAGTGATTGTTCCGCTCCGCTCCAGTGTTGAGTGATCCCTTCATTCAGTTTGTCGTAAGGCGACCAAATAGAGAGGTACGGATCAGAAGTAATCAGCGGCACAGAGGGCGCACGAAGCTCCGTTTTTTGTACGGGAGTGAATAAATCGGCAGCCTGCACCTGACAAAGAAGTCCGGTTGCTAACAGTGTCGTTAATAATTTACTCATAGTCATCTAATGTTATTATAATTAATAATATATTACCATTGCCAAGCCTGATCATCGTCAGGAATCAGGGTATTGCGTTTACGCTCCATAATCATAGAACCTTTTACGCTATATGTTATCTTGTTCTCCTCATCTAACCATTCATTGTATTTATAATCTAGTTGAATGGTGACGTAGATGTGTTCCAGATACGGGAGTACTTCGTCCATCATGCGGGTTATCAGATAAGTGCCGTCAACTGCTTCGAAGTTTATCTTGCTGTTCGGAGAGGAGAATTTAACCACACCTTCATCTTGAAATTCTTCACTTTGTGGAATGAATTCGGCAATGACTTTATAGTCCGCCCGATTCTGCAAGTCTTCTTGGATAATTCCGGCATAAAAGAAAATCTTGTTTGCATCTACAACCTGGGCTAAACGGGTAGCTACGGTTAAGGGCTTCCCTGTTCCGTCGTCAACCGAAGCATTGGTGGCACTATAAGTACCGGAAAAGTCATTGTATGGTATTACATTAAGCAGGGCTTTACGAAAGTGTTTACGGTAATTTGGCGTGTAACCGTTGCCTTCAGCAATGGTAAGAGGCAACACGTGATTGCGTGTCATATCAATACCTGCTAGATTGAAATCGATATCGAACAATCCTTCATTTTCACCAGGTTTAATATTTACCGTATTGGGGATTTCATAAAATTGATCCTCTAAAGGTAAAAAGTACAAATCTGTTCGGCTACTGTATCTTCTTACATTTGCGTCAGCCAATGTGTCTGGATCAAGTGCGATATTTACCGTTATATCCTGAGCATTTTGGAGAGAGCCACTTACCATTATGGGTAACCGGTAAGTCACTTTCCCATTTTCATTATAGCGTACACGGATATCAACGATGCCGTTTTTGGCAAATGAAATGGAATGGTCGTATAGCTCATCTTTCCATTCGTGCTCACAAGATGAAAAGCTGCTAATAGCCAAAATTGTTAATATGAAATTATATATCTTTTTCATGATTCAATCGTTTTTTATTAATAAGGGTTAGTCCAACCGGGGTTTTGAGTTAAGAGTTTGTTCTTTCTTAATTCATCATGAGAAATAGGCCAAAAATAGGTCTTTTCACTGAATACTGTTGGCAATGAAGATACAATATACGGTTGATAAAACAAATCTCTTCGTTCAGCGGTTATGTTCATATTACAACCGTAAATCGGAGTTGCTTCCTCACGTGGAGCATCTTTCCAACGACGTATGTCATAATAGCGATGTCCTTCGGCAAACAGTTCGATTTGGCGTTCGCGTTTCAATGATTTGCGGAATAGGTCTTTGTTATCATAAGTAGCGTTACTATAGTTGGGCAATCCTGCACGTAAACGGATGGGGAGAATAGCCATTTTCATGGCTTCTTCATCGCGCTTGATAGTGTGCGTTTTGCTACCGTCCCATGAACTGATTTCGTATGTACCGTTCAGTTCATTCAATGCTTCCGCATAAATCAACAGAATTTCTGCATAGCGCATGGAGGTATCAGCTCTTCCTTCACGTGTGCCGCCTTCGCGGAATGAATCTTTAGGATTAATGAACTTCTTAACTCCGATGCCGGTACGAATATAAAAAGCGTTTTCTGTATTGAATCCATCCGCTTCGCCACGATACCACCATATCTGCTGGTAGCGTTGCCAATCATTTTTTGAAGAAGTCATATCCCAAACTGACCCGTTGTAGGCAATAGTTGCGTAAAAGCGTGGTTCACGGTTCGCATACTGTAAGCATACTCCTTCTTTCAATGGTTTATATCTTCCATTTTGCACATCTTCACCAGTGACGTATCCATGTGCGCGTTCACGTGTATTGCGATCCGGGTAATCTCCACTCATATAGTCGTGCATTCCATCAATATCTTCACCTGCGTTTGTATAATAAGTATCACATTGTTTTTGAGTGACTCCATAAGCCCCCCAACCACCCATGCTATAAGGCATACAGTGTTGTACAATGGAGGTAATGCCCTCACCGCTTTGATTGCGTACGTGTGAGAAGATTAATTCTGGATTCACGGAAGCTATTAAGTCCCCGTCAAATAAAGCACGGTAAGATTCATAGGGATCAATGTTACTCCATCCGCCTTCCTGGTCAAAACCTCTTCCTTCGGGGAAAGGTTTGTTTGAGTATTGCTCATTATAGGGAGGCGTTATAGTGGCAGGATAAGAAGGAGTACCTTCATCTTCTGCCTTGAAAGGTGCCGTATAAATTTTGTATTGATTCAGTTCCATCACATCTTTGGCTGCAGCCGCGGCCAAAGCCCACTTTCTCTCGTCATAGGTATCTGAAATCAGTCGCTTCCCTGCATTATCTTTTAAATCGGTCATTTCTTCGTTGCCATTGAATAATGGACTGGCAGCGTACAATAATACTTTGGCACGCAGGCCTAAAGCTGCACCCCGGGTTACCTGGGCTATTTCACGGTCACTACGTACTAAAGGGAGATCCTGAGCAGACAATGCTAGTTCGCTGGAGATAAAGTCTACGCATTCATCATAAGTATTACGGGGCAGTTCTAATTTGTCATATTCTTCTGTATAGTCCAGACCATGTACAGGTATCAAAGGAATTGGTCCCCATCTTCTCAATAAATTCCAATAGTAACAAGCCCGTAAAAAACGTGCTTGCGCCTTGTAGTCCTTTATTTGGGTTCGAGACAATTCTTCATTGATATCGACATTGTCTATCATGATAGAAGCATCGCGAATTGCTTGGTAATTTAATGACCAGCCTTCTTGATGCCAGGTCTCGTCGTAACTTCCCATCTTGAACATTACGTAAGAGTTGTTATGATCTCCCCAAAACCAGTCATCCGAGTAATTGAAAGGCAGGTTGTACTTGCCGCAAACCGTTTCATTGTATACTGCCAGTTTGGAGTATACATTTGCTAACCATTGTTCTGTATAGTCTTTACTTTTGAAAGTACGTTCTAGTGATAAGCGGTCTTTGAAGTACTGATCTACATTCAAATAGTCTGAGCATGAGCTAAAACTTAAGCCTAAGCTTAATAATGCTATGGAAACTAATCTATATTTTCTTTTCATACTGTTTTTCTGTTATAAGTTAACTGTTAAACCTAATGTATAACTCTTGCTTAAAGGGTATTTCATGCCGTTACCGATTGTCAGTTCTGGATCCCATAACTTCAAGCTATCCCATACGGCAAGATTGGTTCCTAAGAAATAAATACGAATATCACCCATTCTTATTGCATTGGTCCATGCCTTTGGCAAGGTATAACCTATTTCCAGAGTCTTTAGTCGCAGATAAGAGCCATCGCGCATCCAGAATGTTGAGTTGCGATTATTATTCCAGTTCGCGCCATAGGTTAAACGTGGATATTTGGCATTCGGATTTTCAGTGGCAGGATTTCCGGAAATTTCACTTGAAATCCAACGATTGCTCGGCTTGGCCATATCTGACAGGATATTACCCCACATTCCGTCACTGAAGGCATAAACAGCACTGCCATTAATCATATAGCTGGACTCTGCCGCTCCCTGGAAATGTATATTGAAGTCAAAGCCTTTCCAGATTGCCGATAATCCCATACCGTAAATGACATTGGGTATTTCAGTTGAACCAATAGGTACTTCATCATCTTCATTGACAATTCCATCACCATTCACGTCTTTGTATTTAATATCTCCCGGCATTACTCCGCCCCACATTTGCGTAGGACTGTTTCGTATTTCATCATAGTCTTTAAAAAGTCCCAAGGCAATCAGTCCACGTGTTTGCTTCCAACGGAATCCTTCGGTCTTTTTATATGGATAGAATACATTTGCCTCATCATACTCCAATACTTCATTATGTGTATAAGTTATATTACCACGTAAGGTGATATCGACCTGGCCTAATTTATGTCTGAACATGAAATTTCCGTCAAAGCCGGTTGATTGCATCTTACCTACATTTGCCCAAGGATTATTGGTTATACCGACAAGACTATTCAAATGTTGGCGTTGCATATAGATCTGTTCACGGGTGTCTTTAAAGATGTCAGCCGTTAAAGTGAACTTACCGTTCCATAAGGAAAGGTCGATTCCTAAGTCATGCTTCTTAGCGACCTCCCATGTCAGCATATCGGACGCTACGGTTTGATAATGTAAACCACCTGTATAGTATTCATTGTTAAAATCGGCAAATTGATATCCAGAAGCTCCATCACCACTGATTGTATATAGATAAGGGAAGCGAACATTATCTCCCATGTTATCATTACCTACTTCACCGTAAGAATAACGGATTTTGAACATTTCCAACCATTTCAGGTGTTTTTTTACCCATTTTTCTTCTGCAATATTCCAACCAACGGAAGCAGCTGGGAAAAAACCGAATTGATGTCCGCGGGCTAGATTTTCCGTTCCTGTATAACCAAAGTTGAAGTCGACGAAATATTTATAGGCGTACGAGTAAGTGGCACGTCCGGCCAGTCCCTGATTTCTATAGGCAATTCCTTTAGCCATATCGCTTCCGATGCCAACGGTAAAGTTCTTTTGGTTCTGTGAGTATTTGAGTGTACCTCCTACCTGATGTTTGCCTCCAAAAGTCCGTTCATAACCCAATTCTGCTTCCAAATTTTCGAGACGTTCGCCGTTGGAAGAGGAAGCCATAGTCAATAATGATTCTTCAGCGATGCGATTCATTACCAGTTGACCTTTACTATCACGGTGCCGTTCTGCTTTCCATTGTTCGGGCCATTTAACGCGGTTATTGGTCGTTTCATTATTGGTATCGTAGCCAAAACGCCCGATAAAGCGTAATCCTTTAGTAATAAAGTTGAGTTTCTGCTCTAATGTTACATTCGTTTGTATTTTATTTTCCCAGAATTCGTTGTATCCGGTTTGTGTAGCAAGCACCCAGGGATTGGTGCGATCACCGCCACCATAAGCAGGTACCTTACCGTCAGAGTACATGACCGGAGTACTCACGGGTGTATAACCAACCAATGAGGTCCAAATGTCATTGCTACGTCCCGGGCTATTTCGTTTTTTCAATGAACCGGAAACTCCTACGCGCAGTAATGTAGATTTAGTGATATCTATGTCTACATTCATACGGTAATTCCATAGCTTGTTGTTAGAGTTTGTATTGTAATCATTGTTTAGTGACCTATCGGTTTTATACATTCCTTCTTCATTCAGAAAGCTTGCAGAAACAAAATAACGGGCTGTGGAACCACCTCCTGAAATATCGAGTGTAGCCCGGGAGTTGATAGCGCCATCTTTTAAGATCAAGTCCATCCAGTCGACATTAGGATACAGATCCGGATCTAGACCTTTTTCAAGTATTTCTAGTTCTGAAGGGGTATAGTAGGGCTCTTGATTACGGGTAACTAATGCTTCATTCAACATGTTCGCATAGGTCACGCCATCTACGAATTCCGGTGTACGTGTACGTGTGTTATAGCTGCTTTCTACTCTGGCGTTGATATTTATTTTACCGGCTTTACCTTTTTTGGTGGTAATAAGTACAACCCCATTGGCACCTTTGCTACCGTAGATGGCAGTAGCTGAAGCGTCTTTTAGCACGGAGAATGATTCGATGTCTTCTACGTTGATCTCATTTAATGAGCGCTCGAATCCGTCTACCAATACTAAAGCACCACTGCTGGCTCCAAAGGTGGAAATACCTCGTATCCAGAATTCAGATGTATTATTACCCGGTTCACCGGATTGTTGTTTGGCTATAATACCTGCTACATTACCGGCTAATGCGTTTGTAATGCTGGTAGCTGCGCCACCACTTTTCTTTAAATCGTCTACATTTACCGTGGTAATGGCACCGGTCAGGGTTGCCTTTTTTTGTGTACCTGTACCTGTGACTACTACTTCATCTAATATACTGGTACTGGAAGGTTGCATTTTTACATTGATTTCCTTATTTCCCTTGATAGGAACTTCCTGCTTTTCATAGCCAATATAAGAGAAGACTAACACTTGATAGGATTCTACTTTAATCCTATAATTACCATTGACATCACTGATGGTTCCCAGTCCTGGTTCGTTTTTCACAGTAATATTCACACCGATTAACGGTTCTCCGAACTCGTCTCTGATGTTACCGGTTACTGTAATAAGATCATCAGCTAATACTCCTAATGAACTGCATATAAACAATAACCATATCGTAATATATTTTTTCATAAATTAGTTCTTTTATTTTGAATGTATTATTCTGCCTTGATTGTACGGATACGATGATTCATACAATCTGAAATGTAGAATATATCTTTTTCCTCATCATAAAGAATGCCCACAGGGTATCTGAATTGTGCTTGATTTCGTAGATCACCATCGGCATATCCGCCCTGGCCAGGACGTCCGGCAAAAGTGGTGACTATTCCGTCAGGAGTAATTTTTCGGATGCAATGATTATCTACGTCACAGATATAAAAGTTCTTGTTTTTGTCGAAACACCCTTGGTTGGGTCCTCTAAACTGTGCGGCGGTTCCAACCCCGTCTGTATAGCCGGCTTTATCTCTGCTTCCTACAAATACGCTTGGAGGGGCTAATCTATGAGTTTTCCAGTCGTAAAAGGATTTTAATATGTAATGCTTGTTTCTGGATACCAAGTAAGCGAAGTTACCATCTGGTTCGAATTGCACATAATATTCCCACATGATATCGCCTGCGCGGAATAGGAAATCACTGGTCTGTGTTTCTCTGTCCCATCTGTAGAGTTCACCGCCGTCATAACAGTTATAGAACAGATCACCATGCACCGGGTGTATGTCCGCGCCATTGCATTTTCTACCGGATATCAATTTGCGCACTTGTTTGTAGCTCTCTCTCTTTAATGCATAAGACACAGCGGCTTCTTCTTTATTGTCCTGATCGTTTGAAACATAAAGAGTGTCGTATTGAGTACTGAATGCCAGCGTACGGGCGCCATTCGTTACACCTCCGGTTCTGGGGAATAGGGTTTCTACTATTCTGTTTTTCATATCGATTTTACGAATTGCGGTGGTTTGCTGGGTCACATAGATTTCATCTGTTGTTTCGCCAAAACATAACCATGCAGGTTCCTGAAATTGCGCTTCTTCAAAAGAACCGTTAGTAGTGGAACTATTATTGTCTCTATCCACCCATCCCAGTAACGTACCTACGCGCAAGGCACCTTGATACTGGAATTCTTTCTCGGATATAGCTTCCTGTGTGCCGGAAACTTCAGTACCGATTGTCACTTTAACATGTCCGGTACCGGCATTTGTTGGTACCATACAGTAGATGGTTGTACCGTCAGCGCTGATAACGACAGCTTCTTTATCATTGACTGTTACATTGATAATGGAAGCATCTGTTCCGAAATTCTTTCCATAGATGAAGAAATTAGCTCCACCTCCTGCTGATTCTGGATTAAATCCACTTATTTCAATTTTTTCGGAGGGATTAAATGGCAACTTGGCATCCTCATTTTTATCGTCCTTACAACTGGAGAAGTTCAGGACGAAGGATAACAAGACAACTACTTGCCATAAAGTTTTTCCTTTTTGTTTCATATTTATAAGATTAAAGTTAATATTCTAAGTAAAATTGGCTGTTGGAGCCGGTAAAGGTTAATGTGCGTGTGATGAAGGTATCATTTCGAATATCGCCCTGATACGTTTCATATCCAGTTTAGGCGCACGGCTATAATAATAGATGCCATTCTTTTCCTGTTCTACGTCAGTCAGCTGTGTATAGCAGAAGCCTGTAACGTGTTCTGATTCTTTCAGTGCTTTTATTTGACCTTCTAGGCGGGCATAGAACTCTTCTTCTGTCTGTGGTAAGTTACCGTATCCCCATGAGTTCTTACGCTCCTCTGGAGACATCCAACCGATACCGCCGAACTCGTCAACCATATAAGGTTGTCCTTCGTATACAGCAAGGTATTTTCTGTCACGATTATTACGGTAGGGCTCTTTGCCTTCTTCAAACTTCAATTGATCGAATAGGCGTTGACCATCTTGCTCATAAGTATGTACGCTCCATATGTCTGTCAGGATATGGTTGTCACCGCTGGCGTCATTGAACGGGCGGGTAGGATCCATAGCTTTAGTGATGGCATATAAATCACGTATCATGCGTGCATAGACAATTTCACCACCTCCCCATGTTTCATTGAATGGAGTCCAGGTTACTAAAGAAGGATGATTCCGGTCGCGAATGACTACTTCGCTCCATTCGCTAATGAAGTTACGTACGGCAAACTCATTATCGGTGTTCATTACCCAGCTGGCACTTTCTCCCCAAGTGAGGTATCCTAATTTATCAGCCCAGTAATAGTAGCGTTCTTCAAAAACCTTCTGATGCAGGCGGGCACCATTGAAACCGGATTCCTTGCCCAGCAAGATATCGTTCTTCAATGCTTCATCTGACGGGGCAGTCCAGATTCCGTCCGGATAATATCCCTGATCCAGTACCAGGCGTTGGAAGTAAGGTTCGTTGTTCAAATAGAATTTGCCGTTGGCGGTATGTACTTTACGCATTCCAGCGTATGATTTTACTTCATCTATTGTTTTGCCGTTCTTGTCTTTCACCAGAAAGATAATGTCGTATAAGAATGGGTTCTCCGGTGACCATAACTTCATATTCTTTACAGGAAGTATCACATAAGAACTGTTGTTGCAAAATACTTTCTTTTGTGCAACGGTTTTGTTGCCATCTTTAAGGATGACTTCCAATGTGTTGTCAGACTCCTGATAGAATTCGGGAGAGATTACCAGTTGTTTCTGATCGATATCCGGGCGAATGAAAGTTGATTTCAGGCCTGCGGGTGCGACAGCTTCCAACCATACGGTTTGCCATATACCGGTAGTGCGGGTGTAGGAACATCCTCCTGAATAGAAATTGGAAGATTGCTTGCCACCGGTTTGCAAGCCAGAACGAAGATCGTCTTTCACCATAAGTACCAGATTGTGTGTTTGATTCGGTTTCACGTAGCGGGTGATATCAACTGAGAAGGAAGAAGAACCGCCATAATGGCGTTGGATCACTTGTCCGTCAATATAGATTTCTGTATAATAATCTACAGCACCGAAATTGAGGAATATTTTCTTGTTACTCCAATCGGCTGGAATATTGATTTTACGCTGATACCACATACAATTAATAAAATCAGTGTATTCTACTCCGGATAATTTACTTTCGGGGCAGAAAGGAACGGTAATTTGTTTACTAAAGTTTTGAATATTTTGGAATTGACGATCTTTACCTGTTTCCCCAAAATCGAAATCAAATGTCCATGTACCGTTCAGGTTGATCCACGCTGAACGTTCAAATTGTGGTCTTGGATATTCGGATCGTGGACTACTATTAGCAAAGCTATAACAACTTCCTAGTAGGAATAAGAATAGTGTGATTAATTGTTTTTTCATAATATAAATTTTGAATGATTGGTATTATTTTGTTTTTCGTTACAAAACTATTCATATAAAATAACAGTGAAATATGAATATCTGACATAAAAGTATGTCATATACAGCATGTCGCAAGAGTGTACATTTATGTCAGAGGATTGTTATAACTAGATGCAGACTTTTTGCATCTAGTTATACTATGTGGATTGTGGTTTAAAGACTGTTCAGCAAATTCAGCTTTCCTTCATTTACCAATTTCAGTATCAGCTCTCCAAAAAGAGTATTCTGCCATGCAAACCAGGCGCGGGTAAAGTTTGCCGGATCATCTTTGTGGAAAGATTCGTGCATAAAGCCTGTACCTGCATCCGTATTAATCAACATCTTGATACATTCTTTAATTTCTTGATCGTCCTGACTGGTGAAGGCTTTCATCATGATGCTCATGGGCCATACCATATCATATCCGATGTGAGGACCACCAATACCTTCTCCCGCTTTCCCTTTGAAAAAATAGGGATTATCTTCGCTCCATACGAAGCGGCGGGTATTCTGATAAATAGGATCGTTCACATCCACATCACCCAGATAAGGCATAGCGAGCAGACTGGGCACATTGGCATCATCCATTAGCATATGGTTGCCGAAACCATCCACTTCGAAAGCATAAATAGTGCCGTATTTCGGATGATTGTAAGTGGCATACTTCTGCAAAGCCAACTCTACTTCGTCAGCCAAAGCTGTACATTCCTGGGATAAAGAGCTGTTATGGTTTACAGTTGAAAGAATTTCCGCAGCTTTTCTCAAAGAAGATACAGCAAAGAAATTCGACGGAACCAGAAACTGAAGTGTGGTGGCATCATCCGAAGGACGGAAACAGGAAACGATGAGTCCGACAGGGTTGACCGGAGCACCCAGACCATTATTGTTCAGCGTATCGAGAGCACGCTCTGTCTTGCGTTGAAATTTGTAAGGACCTACACCGTCTTTGCGTTGCTGTTCTTTGAACGTTTTCAGGATGTTGGTGATAGCCTCTATCCATGCTTCGTCGAAGACGCTGGCATCACCAGTCTCTTTCCAATATTGGTAAGCCAGTCGGAGAGGGTAGCAGAGGGAGTCTATTTCCCATTTGCGTTCGTGCAGTTCGGGTTTCATGTCTGTCATATCTGACATCCAGTCGCCACCAGTAGGGCCATCGTTGTATCCGTTGGCATAAGGATCGATATTGATGCACATGAATTGACGACGGATTACGCCTTCTAACATCTTCTTCAGTTCAGGGTCTTTATGTGCCAGTTGTACGTATGGCCAGACTTGTGCACCGGAATCACGTAACCACATGGCATGGATGTCGCCGGTATAGACAAATGTATCGGGTTTACCATCCAGCAAACGATAATGTACGGTGGTATCCAGTGTGTTCGGGAAACAGTTTTCGAACATCCATGCCAGCTTGGAATTGGTCAGTAACTTTTTTACCCGCAGGATTTCGGCCTCTACGGCTTTAGACGTGTAGAGTCTGTTTTTTACGGCAGGACGGTTTGTCTTGTAGGCAGCGGCTATCTGAGCATGATTCACCACTGTGGTGTTGTCCTGTTTCAGGGATGGTTCCATAGCTTTGGCATTGTTGTGCATACAGAACAACGCTACAGCGCATAAACCGATATTTCTCTTTTTCATGTTTTTAGGTATTAGTATTTTTTTTCTTATTATTTGATGGCTGCAAGGCGGGCATACATTTCTACCATGGCAGCTTGTGTAAGTAACCATCTTCTGTTATCCTGGGTCTTTCCGCTGAAGTCTGTGTTGAACAGTCCTTTCTCATCCCGTGCATGTCCCCAGGCGTAATCCAGACTTTTGCTGAAAGAGTCCAGATAAGTTTCGTTTTTATCCGCTTGATAGAGCTCGATAAAACCTCTCAGCATGACTGCAATGAACCATACATCTCCTTTTTTCAATAGTTTGAATGGTTCTCCGTTTTCCGGTGTATAGTCCTGAAAGAAGTAGTTATGGCATCCTTTAGCGATGTTTTGTGCATCAGTCAGATACTTCTCTTGGCCCGTGAACTGGTATAGCAGGCTAGCTGACTGCATCATTTGTCCACTGTTGTAGGCAAATTTGGCTTTGTCGACTTTTCCGTTCAGATTGATATTATCAAAGTATAAATAGTCTGTAGAATCTTGCAGGTTTGTTTGCGTCCATTCATAGAGGCGTTGCCCTTTTACGAAATAAGCACTGTCTTTAGTAGCTTCGAAAAGCTTTAATGCGAAGACTGAGCCGGGAGCGTTTGAACAGGTGTTCTTGGATTCTTTCCTTTGTTCGCACCAATAGATACCACCTCCCAGGTTATCATCCGTACCGCTTTCGATGAAGTTCCAGATGAGTTGTGCTTTCTGTAGATATTTGGGTTCTTTAGTGAGCATATATGTATCGGTGAAATCGATGCCTAACCAGACATTGTCATCGTAGAAACGATCGGATTGCGGTGCACTGTTGATATATGAAGCATAGGCTTCGGGAGTTCTCCGGGTATCGAAGTATTCTTCCAGACCTACCAGTACTTTATTGTCGAGTACTGATTTGTACTCTTTATCTCCTGTTGTGGCGAATAATGCATTTACGGCTGAGAAGGTTCCGGAATAGGGCCATAAATAAGAATAGAGATTGGGCATATTCTTTTGTTCCTCAGATGCCAGATAGGTTGCTGTGTACTCTACGATATTGGAAGGGTAATTTTCACGTAACAGGCATGTACCGGAAACGGAATAGTTCAGGTATAAAGAATCCAATGTTTGCTTAGCTCGTGTTAAGGCAAGTTCGTTGCCCACGATAGCTTGTTTTTGCGTGTCGCAACCTGCTATTGCCAGTACACACATTAATAGACTGAAAAGCGTTTGTTTTGAATTCATCATTCTTAGTTTAAATAGTTATTATGTATGTTTGTATATTCATTTTTCTTTTCTTAGAAAACAGGTAGTAGTTTTAAATCTGAACTACCTGTTTTTTGTTCTCCTGTTTTGGAATCTTTCTTACCTATTTGTTTTGTTACCTATGATATCTTTTTCTGTTTGCAAAGTTACCGGTATGTGTCAGATATGATATATGATTTCACGACATAAATGTATTCCTGAGGGGAAATGGCATAAAAATAGATAGATGTGTCACAAAAACATAAAGCGAGAGTAGGGGGGACAGGCTACACAGATTTGCACAGATTAAAAATGAATCATATCAGATAATCCGTGTGAATTGGTGTAATTGATAATGAAGAGGATTTGTGAGATAGTGATGGCAGACGAAAAGAATATAGGTATTCTTGGATAGAAAGGTCGTTAAAACAGGAAGAGAAAAACTTCCAATACAAGTTTTTCTCTTCCTGTTTATTGTTTAAAGTGTTTGTTTTTATTCTTCTTTATTATTGAAATGGACAGGTTGTCTAGACAGTAATTCCACAAAATGTTTTTTAATCTTATCTGCCTGAATTGAATCTACAGTGAGATAATATTGCTTTCCTTTGTCATCAGATGTAAACTGTGTGGCTCCTTCATCTGTTACGACAATATGTCCGGGTGCAGAAATATTGAAGTAGGAGGGACCTTCAACTGCATATAATACGGATGTTAAATCCCATGTTGGACGGTCGTAGGGCATTTTTTGATAACTTTTGTAAGCCTCCACCATCGGATGTGCGGTTGCCCATTGAAAATCTTTCTCAATACTACTGGCCGGATAGTTGATTTTAATGCCTACTTCGAATGGAGAAGTAACTAAACGTGTTGGCCATTCAGCAAAAACTTTCTGTGCTGCAGGAATATCTTTCACAATATTGTATTCAAGAGGATTGGAGTTGTCAAAGCATCCTCCCATGGTACATAGCAGTTTCACTTTTTGGGCAACCAGTTCTTTGCCTGTAAGTGGTGATATGTTATCAGCGGGAGTGTCCAGTAAACGAGCGAGGTTGGTAGAGAAGCCTACGGAAATGATTGTGACAGAACTATCTGGTTGTTGTGCCAATATCTTGCGATACATTACAGGAGCTTCTGATAATTCATCATAGTTTTGCAATGAACGTTTAAATGTGGGCTCACCGTTCTCTTTTTGCATGAGACATACAGCCTTTGCATAGTTTATAGCGTCATTTTCACAATCTATGCCATTGTGTATAATACCAATGGGAATTTTGGGGTAGCCATACCAGGTATTCATAATATCGACGAACTCTGCAGGGTATACACCTTCCTTATTGATCATAATACCTAATAAATTAATCTTGTCTGTATCCAAGTATTTGTAGAGCATATCCAACGCCAGAGCATCGTCGACATCATTCCCAATATCTGTCTCCAGGATAATTCTGTCTACATTTGAAGTGATTTCTACTTCCTGTTGTTTCTTAGAAGAAGTGCAGCTTGACAAAGCTATTAAAAATGCACTTAAGAGATAAATTTTGCTTTTGATCATAATGATGTATTTTTATGAGTTATTGTAAGGTTGAATTGAAATAACTGTGATATACAGGGCTTAATATGAATGAGAATTCATAGTCTCCATAAGGAATCTGGTATTGAGGTAATGGCCATGCCCCCCAACTGTCAATACAACCTAATCCCATTTGTATCTTATCAATACAAAGATTGGTTAGATCAGATTGTTTCACTTCGGGAGAGTGGCGTTGCGCCTTATCAATGCCATCGTCCAATGATTTAATGGTGTAGTGCAAGGCAGAAGCGGAGAAGGGAGCATCTGCCACGATTTGTAGTCCGTGACCAGCTGCATTCAATAGCTTCCACCATCGAATATCTGTTTTGGTTCCGGTTTCTTGCGGGCGAATGTATGGGTAGAACTGTTCGTTAACACTCTGACGGTACAATCCAATGGTTGTAGAATGATTACGATCACTGTAGTTTTCTATCGGACCACGGCCATAATATTCTATGGTTTCAAATGCTTTAGGCATTTGTATTTGCATACCGAAACGGAACATGGGAGGTATCTTTGCTTGTGGATTGGTTACCATTTTCTGTGTTACTTTAACAGCACCTTCGTTATTGATAATATAAGTGAGATTCAACTTTGCTGAAACGTGTTGCATTTCATATTCAGCATATAATATTACCTGTTCATTGACAGTCTCCCATTTGAATGAAGTCAGTTTCAGACCAGGATTCCTCCAAATGGCAAACTTTTGTTGTAAACCTGCTCCAAAGTCATTGTCTGTTGGGGCACGCCAGAAGTTGGGCACCAGTTGAGTGTCTTGATTCATCATTTCTATACCTGCCACATTATAGCGGTTCAAGTAACCGGTGTGTTTATTAAATTCCAGACAGAAAGCTTCACCATTAACAATTAAATAGTGTGAATCGTTGTCTTGTACTTGTGGAATAACAGTAACAGTGTTGGTTGTCTTTGCATTTTTCAATTCCATGGAAGGAGTTTTGTAAGGGCTCAGTATAAGCTGATCCTTGGCTACGGTGTATCCCGCAGGAAGCATGTTTTCTTGATTCTTCAGACGATAAGTTATATTTAGTAGACATTCTTTGTCTGAGCAGATCTTGCCTATATTGAGCTTGAGTTTGGCTGTCTGTTGTGGAGCCACATTCAATTCAGTTACTCTACCTGTACGTACAGGCTCTCCATCGGCAAGCACTTCCCATTCCAGGTAGTAACCGGAGAGGTCGCGGAAGAAGTATTCATTGTACACGTTTATTTCACCTTGTATCAGATCGGCTGGTGTGGTCCAGATGTTTTGATAGAAATAGCCAACTTCATACATATGTGGGTTGGGGATACGGTCGGGACTGATAAGGCCATTGTCGCAAAAGTTCTTATCTGAAGCATCGAATCGGTTAAAGTCGCCACCGTAAGCGTAGATGGTCGCACCATTTTTGCCTTTCCAACGGACAGACTGATCTACGAAGTCCCAAATAAAGCCACCTTGCAAATGAGGATATTTACGAATTAAATCCCAATATTCTTTAAATCCTCCTAGAGAATTACCCATAGCATGAGCATATTCGCATTGAATCAATGGCTTCTGGATGTCATTACGTTGAGCATATTTTTCCATTTGGTTATAATCAGCGTACATAGGACAGTCTACGTCTGTAAAATCATTGCCATGTGCCTGTTCATACTGAACAGGGCGACTGATGTCCTCGGACTTTACCCAACGATAAGCTGCTTCAAAATTTGGGCCAAAACCAGCTTCGTTGCCTAATGACCAGAAGATGATACTGGGGTGATTGAAGTTTCTCTGTACATTACGTTGGTTGCGTTCCATGTGTGCTTCTTTGTAATCATCCCGTTTGGCAAGTGTTTTTGCATCATAGCCCATGCCATGTGATTCTATATTTGCTTCGGCTACTACGTAGATGCCATATTTATCGCACAAGTCATACCAAAGGTTATCATCTGGATAGTGGCAGGTGCGCACGGCATTTATATTAAATCTCTTCATGATCTGAATATCCTGTAACATTCGTTCAGGAGATACCACATAGCCACCATCCGGATCCATCTCATGACGATTGACTCCTTTGAAGAGTATGGGTTGTCCGTTTACTAAAATCTGCCCGTTCTTCTGCTCTATTTTGCGGAAACCTGTTTTTATGGGAATTACTTCATTACTGCCTTGCAATGTAGCCTGCAACGTATAGAGATATGGAATTTCAGCTGACCACTTATACGGATTCTCCACATGTATCACGACATTTCCGCTACCTTTGATTGTTGACATGGCCACTTGTTTTCCTGTGGCATCCAGTAATTTCAAATCAACATTACCGCTACCTTTTACGCTCAGGCTTACATTCAACGAGCCATTCTTGTAATTCTCATCCAAATCAGGTGTAATGCGGATATCCTGAATACGTTTCTTACTGCGGGCATATAAATAACAATTACGACCTACACCACTGAAACGGAAAAAGTCTTGGTCTTCCAAATAGGTACCATCGCACCAACGGAATACCTGAAAGGCAATCAGATTCTTTTGTCCTGGTTTTAAATAAGAAGTCAGATCGAATTCTGCTTCCAATTTACTATCTTCACTATAACCTACATACTTTCCATTTACCCACAGGTAGATATTGGAAGTCACAGATCCGAAGTGTGCAATGATATCTTTACCTTGCCAGGAAGCGGGAATTATAAATTCCCGGCGGTAAGAACCTACATGATTGTTTTCTGTTGGTACCTGAGGAGGATTGTTCTGATATTGGTTACGCCATGCATAACCGATATTGACATAGATAGGATCACCATATCCGTTTAATTCCCATACGGCAGGTATTTGCAGATCATTCCAACCTTTATCGTTGAAATCGTATCTCCAAAAGTCTGTAGGACGAGAGTCGGCATTTCTCACCCAGAAGAATTTCCAAGTACCATTCATGGTCATGAAATTAGATGAACATTCTTTTCTACCCTGCATAGCGGCATCTGCTGATTCATAAGCAAAGTAGTTCGCATGCATAGGAGCACGATTTACAGCATTCACTTCCGGGTCGGTCCATTCTTTGAAGGATTGTGCATTTCCTGTCATGGCCAAGACTGTGAGCAGTCCGGTAATGAGTCGTCTTTTCATGATATTATAAATTATTTCCGATATTTTCAATCGTATTGCTAATTAAAGGTTGTTGAGAAGAATATGTCACTTTATAGAGCACGCCACCTTTCGCATAGAGTGTCTGGTTATTTAAAACTGTGTTTCCTTCTTCAACAAAGGTACCTTTATCGTTATACTTTCCGTAAATCACTTTTTCAAATGTACCATTGCCAAAATGGAATTCCGAATCACCAGTAGAGTAAACAAGCAAATAACTGCCTTTATCGAGTGCAAATGCCAAAGAGGCATTGTTGGTTGAGAAAGTTATTTCCACGTTTGTGGTGCGTATTTGTTGCTGTTTTACTGCTATGGGGTGGTTGTCGCTGATGTTGAATGCAGCAAAGTTTTCTGGTTTCACTGTAGCAACGTCTACATTAGCGTCAGTCAGCCCTTTAATAATCATTCTCGTGGGGTTTGTGAAATCTTTTTCTTGTAAATCCCACGTATAGATGCCATGGTCAATTTGGTCCGGTTCGCTTGTATTGTTGATAAAGAAGTTACTTGTTGCCAGGTCGTAAATATCATATCCTCCTCCTAATGCCAATGCCGTCAGTATAAGGCTTGGTGTATTGGAGTAGCTGCCTTTGTTTTCAGCTACCAATGCATAGTTGCCGTTTATGGAAGCATAAGATGATACTTGCTCTTTTAGCTGCTTGATATTGTCTTTATAAGCGTCTACTCCGATGAAATCAATACCTTGCAAGTCAAAAACATCTTTGGGACATGCATTATTGGCTTCCGGGAAAGGATTGATTCCATCACCGTATATTAGGTTCACTCGGGTTGCAACTTTATAGGAACTGTTCTTTACGGCATTCCCAACGGCGTTGAGGGCATTTGTTGTCATGTTCCATGCTTTTTCTTTGGAAAGTGGGGTTCCATCACGATATTTAAGATCTTTTTGTTCAATTCTCCAACGCATCAGTGCATCCGGTTCATTGTGTATTTGTGCAGTGATAACCGGATGTTTATCACCATTTTGCGAATCCCAGTATCGTATATGATTGAATAGTGCCGTGATAGCTTTTGTTTCTCTCTCCAACACCCAACTGTCATCAAGAATCATAGTATATTGGTAACCGTAATAATTCCAAAAGCTGCCTTCGTCGTTCCTACCGAATCGTTTATGATAATTCTGAAGGACGTATTGGGGGGTTAGGTAGGTGAAAGAATCACCTACCATGTTAGTACTGAACCAGAGAAGTTCTATTTTCAGATCATATTTATTCGCAAATTGTAAGATTGAATTTACGATATTGAAATCATACTTCTCTTCCTTTGCTTCTATCATATTCCAGGAAATAGGAATCTGCACACAGTTCACTCCTAGTTCTTGAGCTTTTTTGAAATAATTCTCTACCTCGTTTATACTCATTTTGTCACAGTTGAGCAGGGCATCAAGGCGTATTTGTGCCCCGAGGAGTGGGAAGGGCTTACCATCCACCTCAAGATAAGTTTTACCATTTTCTGTTGCAACTTTACTTACTTCTATCTGAGGTAGTATCGGTTCCTTTCCTGTTTCGTCAACTTCACTGTCTGAGCAAGCTATGGCAAGGAAAGAAAAACAGGCCAAAGTATAGGCTAATAATATTGCTTTTTTATACATCATATTTTCCATTTATCTGTTAATGAATCTATTTTATGAACTTTGTCCGGCTACTATTCGGGAGTACCTCCTCCGATCATAGGCCATCCGGGATTCTGGTAGATGGGGGAGCTATTCAGGTCTCCTCCTTGTGAAGTCACCAGAAAATGTTCTATGGCAATAGGATCAAGATAGTGCGCCATGTGCCATCGATAACCATTGTAGGCGATGTTATTGGCAGTGATGTGGTATGGAGCTAAATAGGTACTGAAATTACGGGATGATACATTTTCTCCTTCTTTCAATATTGAGTTTCCGGAACCGTCTTTATACCAGTCCCAATTGTACATTTCTTGCCATAGATTCATTCCCAGTATATGGTAAGGCTTAGTGATCATCTGATCCATAGCGCGCCAGCGGTGCAGATCCATTGAACGAAGCCCTTCGGCCATCAGCTCACATCGGCGTTCACGGCGGATGTTGTAGCGGGTGGCATCAATAACTTGTCCGGCGGAATAGGCTCCCCAGTCAGTTTCAGCTTCTTTGGCCATATCCGTTAGGCGGATGGTTTTTTGGAAATCTTCATTCACGCCGGCTCGACGACGTATGGTGCGCCAGTATTCTTCTGCAACGTCATTAAGTGTACCGTAGCGTTCATAGTAGGCTTCTATATAATTGAGATAGGCCTCTGCTGCACGGAATACAATGGAGCCAACGTTACTTTGCGTATTTGCTGTATATTTGCCATCCGGATTTAAACCTTTACGTATGGCGTAGCCGGTATTGTATTTATCAGTAACGGTGGCAGCTGTGATGTCAGGTTTGGTTTCATATTCTCTGCCGGCTGCTACAGTGCCTTGTGGAGGAGTATGCAGATTGCGTTGTCCTGGTTTCTTGATAAAGATATCAGCGCGTGTATCACGATTTTTGGTAATATGTTCCATATTGTTGTCTCCCCAATAGGAATTATTCTCGTCAGCCCACATGGGTGAAGCGTATATTGGTTCGCCGTTTTTCAAGATAAAAGCATCTATCATACTTTTGGTTGTTCCCACACCATGATTTCCCGTACAAGCATATTCGCATACTTCATTAGCCACACCTTGTGCCCAGTCATAGCGCTTCCACAATAATACTTCGTCATATTTATCCATGTCTGTGCTACAGAACATACTGAAATAAGGATTTTCTGTGTCTTCTGGATTCTGTGCGAAGTAACCTGTATTGGTAGTCAGAGTGTGTTTGTCGGCAATAATCTGAGATGCTGCAATAGCTTCGTCAAAGAAGAAATTGATTTCGTTGTCAATACTTCCGGATGGGAAAGTATAGCCGGCATTGTATTCTTTATTTGCTCCAGCCCATCCCGGACCGCCAGGAACAAAAGCTGTTCCTTTGAAGTTTTTCAGCCATGATGCTTCATACAATGCCACTCTGGATTTGAGTAGGATGGCGCAATCTCGGGTGACACGGTTTTTAGTACCGTCTGGTGATTGTTCCTTCAGCATTTCAATGGCTGTATTGAGGTCGGACAGAATGAAACGTGCAACTTCATTACGAGGAGATCTTTTACTGATTTCCGTTAGTATTCCGCTTTCATTGGGATAAGTTTTTGTAATGATGGGGAAATCTCCTACAGTCCTTAGCCGTTCAAAGTAGTCAAAAGCACGGAAAAAGTAGATTTCACCAATATAGTGACGGATGTTTTCCCGGTTGCCGGTTATGGTATTAGCTTCATAGGCAGGTAACACATTTTCCAGGAAATAGTTACAACGGTAAATATTTCCGAAATACCAGGTACCGTCACTTTGTCCTACTCTCCAATAACCAGGAGCGTAGAGAGTACTGGGTTGCATGGCAGCCATATTGTCGGTATGCTGATCTGATTCGAAAGTACCGTAACCATAAGTACCATGCGTAGGCAACATTTGATATTGGTCATTGGCGTAAGAGGCTACATTCGTCTCCGTAGTCATGTACTCGTCGGGTGCGAGTTGGTCAAGCGGTTCCTGATTGAGGAAAGCATCGCAACTTGTCAGGAGGAATAACATTCCTGATAGCGTATATATGAGATGATTTTTCATAAGTTTTTTTTTATTTGAGCATTAAGATTTTCATTTGGTTTACCGATTAGAACGTAATGTTCAGCCCGAAAGCATAGGTTCTGGAGAGTGGGTAAGCATAACCATGTGCAAAACTACCACTTTCTATTGTTTCGGGATCGAAAAACTTGACCAGATCGGTAATCGTTAACAAATTCTCACCGGAAGCGAAGAAACGCAGGTTCTGTACTCCCATTTTTTGTACTATCTTACGCGGTAACGTATAACCGATTTGTAGGTTTTTCAGGCGCATATATGCAGCATTCTGTAAGTATTTGGTCTGGCATTGCTGGTTCTTGTTTGTATTGAGTAACGGTCTGGGATAATAGGAATTCAGATTGACTCCCAACGGGCTGCTTTCGTCATTACGGAAATAATCTTCATGGCCTTTGAGAGCAGTAGAGAACCAATATCCTTGTGAGCCATTTGCTCCCCAAAAATAGTAACTTCCCTGAAAATAGTCCCGTTTCAGCGTTCCTTGCCAGAACATACGGAAGTCGAATCCCTTCCAGTCAGCTGACAGATCAATTCCTACATTATAGCGTGGTGTAGAATTACCAATGCGTTTCAAGTCGCCATGGTTGTCTAAGGTACGTGCACCGGCATCTATTTTACCATCTTCATTGAGATCACTGTACATGATGTCGCCGGCTTGCCAATCTTGACCCAATGCGCTTTGTCCACCATTTACTAAACTGCCTACATGCTCGGCCATCTCATCATCGGTTCTGGCTATTCCGATGGTTTCATATCCCCAGATTTCACCGCAATATTTACCTTCATAGAAACTGTCTATCAGGCCTGATGGATTTGAGTAACGGGTAATTTTAGTACGACTGTCTGCCAGTGTGAAGCGCAGGCTGTAATTTAACCCGTTTTGCAGACGGTCTTTCCACATTAATTCCAGTTCCCAACCGGCTGTTCGCAGATCGGTATTGTTGGAGGGTGGTACGGCAATACCTAATGTAGCAGGTAACTTTTCTGACGGACCTACCATATCGTTGGTGTTTCGGATAAAGTAGTCAAAAGAGCCTGTCAAACGATTGTTAAACAGTCCAATATCTATACCGACATTCCAAGTGCGTATCTTTTCCCATGTAAGATCGTAGCTGACCAATGCAGGTGCCCAAGCTATGTTGGGTTTTACACCATTCATGAGCCACTTGTCGCTTGTACCTGTTCCCATAACAGTATAAGTGGGGTAAAGTGCTGTAGTGTTTTGATTACCTAAGCTACCGTAAGAGGCTCTTAGTTTCAAGGTATTCATTATACGCGTAGCTGGTTGGAAGAATTCCTCTCTTGCAATGTTCCAACCCAATGATGCAGAGGGAAAGAATCCCCAACGGTCATCACTGCGAAAACGTGAGGAACCATCGTAACGAAGATTGGCTTCGACTAAGTATTTTTCCTGAAAATCATAGTTCACTCTGCCGAAGAATCCGGCAGTGCTCCAGCGATTGTGTCCTCCGGATACGTTGGGAGCAATAACTTTTCCATCTTTGTCTATACCTGTAGAGGTGTTTATGGTTGGTTTACCAGGATAAGTGATACCAATCTTCTGTGCCCATATATTACGGTAGTTGTTAGCTTCAGCCTGAAATCCGGCCAGTGCTTTCAGATGATGAGATTTAGCAAATGTCTTCTCAAAATCGGTATAGAGATTTACATTGAAGTAATCACTGGCGAAGCTACTTTCAGATACAGAAGAATTTTCATCCCAACTTCTTACTTTGGTTACTCCATCTACACCAATTTGACTGATAGTAAGTAAGTCCTCATGTGCATATTGAGTATTATACCGATAACTTAGGTCACCAATCAGACGCCATCCTTTAATGGGCTCTATGGTAAGATTGAATTGCTGGTACAGCCAAGTGTTGCGTTCGGTTTTACGACCGCCATTTTTCATTTGTTGTACATGATCGTCAAATAAGTTACCGTTCGGGTCGTACAGAGGCTTCACAGGCCAGCATTGACGGCCGATATCAGAAAAGAAGGAATCATTCATGTGGGTAGGTTGTACAAAATCATTACGTACAAAACGGGTGTTTGAAGATAATGATACAGCTCTGGATAATTGGGCGCTAATCTTGGCTGACATCGTATATCGCTTAGAGTAATCCTCGCCCATGCGGAGAGTTCCATCCTGATCGAGATAATTGGCTGACAAGTAATATTGTATCTTGTCCGTACCACCGTTTACACTGAAATTATGTTCATGTGCAAAAACATTCTTCTTGAAAAACAAGTTGTAGTAGTCTATATTGTCATTTCCTTCTTGGTAACCGTCGGCCCAGGTGTTGCTTCCATTCAGAGGGATAGTAGTATAAGAGATTTTTCCATCCATGTAATCTTTGATACGTTGCAAACGTGTTTGGGACACCCAGTTATAAGATCCCCAGCCAGAATTGTAGCCAGCATCATTGAAAAATAAAGCATACGTGTAAGAATCTAAGGATGAAGGCATATTAATGGGGCTGCTTAGGCGGAAACTGTTATTATAGTTTATTTGGGCTTTACCAGCTTTTCCTTTTTTGGTGGTTACCAATACAACTCCGAAAGGTGCTCTTGATCCGTATATAGAAGAGGCTGCGGCATCTTTCAATACTGAAATAGACTCTATATCCTGTGGATTTACGGAGAAAATATCAGCTTCCATGCCATCTATCAGAATGAGGGCATCACCCGTGGAACCTTCACCAATGGTACCTATACCACGTACATTGATACTTTGTTTTTGATTAAGCCCTCCACCTTTGTTACTGTAAATATTCAGGCCGGGAACCTGCCCTTGCAGTGCTTGTACAGCGTTGGCTACAGGTACAGATTCGAAAGCTTTTGAGTCTATTACACTTACGGAACCTGTAAGATTTACCTTTTTTTGAGTACCGTAACCTACAACGACCACTTCTTCAAGCATTTGGTTATCTATTTCCAAGGTTACATTTATCACTTTTCTATTGCCAACCTGTTGCTGTATAGATTTGAAGCCGATGAAGCTAAATTCTATGGTAGCATTAGGAGAAGCTTTTAGCTGATATTTACCATTTATATCTGTCACTACTCCGGATATTGACTCTCCTGCTTTTACGGCAACAGAAACTCCTGGCAATGGTTCTCCTTCGTTGTCTTTTACAAGTCCGGAGATTGTATTGTCTTGTGCATATATACTGATAGAATGCACTAGCAAGAAAACTATGATTACGATTGGCTTCTGATTTCTGATGTAATCAGATACCGACAAAGCCATTCCTTGCAAAAGTCTGAAATAATGTTTTGAATAGTCTTTCATAATTTATCGATTTAATATGTATAAATTAGAATTTTCTCATGTTTTTGTTTTATTTTTTATTTGCTACGCAGCGCACTGGGTAAGCTGCTGCATTTCCGGCAAATTCGTTGTTGCTTATACTGTTGTCTGCGCCTATCCAACAAATGTATCGGTCCCAGGTCTGTCCGGGGCGTGTGATACTTGTGATATTGGCCGGCCACCAGATGATTTGTGCACCGGAATCTCTGTCACGGAAACCAGACTGCGGCCAGAAAATAGCACCTCTCATATTGTCTTTGTTTGCAAGAGCAGCTTCTTCTCTCGGGATACCTACAATGGCTCCGGGTACGAGGAAATGACTGTTTGTTGGTTCTGCCCAAATGAAATAAGGATTCCCGGAGTTTCCAGTCAATCTTTGTATTTCTTCATATTCGGGAATTCTCCAGCCTTCCGGACAAGGATTCTTTTCAGCTCTCCAGCTTGGAATTCCGTCGTCGTATGCTCCCGTTCTGAAACCATTAGGTTTATTATTGTCTTCTTTCGGACTGGTGTTGGGATAGCCGATAGCTGAGTCATATTGATACAACAATCCTTTGGTGTCGGGAGATGCTGCAAAATATCCAGGTTGAGCAACATCGCTTTTCGCCCAGATCAGACCATTAATTTCAATTCCGAATCCTTGTTGTATGGTTATATCTGAAGACAGGTTACCTGAACTGACCGTAATAGTAGCCATTCGCATTTCATTATCAGATACTTTTGACAAGTGAATGGTAATATTTCCTACGCCTTCTCCTGTATCATTTTTTAAAGTACACCAGGAGGCTGCTTCTCGATTGACTGTTGCTTGCCAGGTTCCTTTACATAATACTTTTACCTGATAGTCTCCTGCATTATTACTAATAGGGGCGATGTTTGCAGGTTCTGTTGCCAGTGAGGGCTTAGCTAGTTGGGTAATATGAATTTCTTTTGTTTCGTCACCGGCAGTTACAAGGAAAGTGGCAGTACGATCTTCCAGTACATTACTGTATTCGTCAATCCACAAAGTGAATATCCCATCTCCGTTTAGCACCGAAGGTAAAAGAAAGATCCACCCGGATTTGTCCGGTGAGTCGTAGGTAATGGTTGCTTTGGACGGCATATTGCAGAATATGGGTATGTTGATTGTATCTTTCTTACATTCAACTTGAATATTAGATTCTGCTTCTATTCTCAAGTTGGGAGAATCGTCATCTTTGCATCCTGTCAGGAATAGTATTGTGCATGCTATTCCTGTGATAAATAAATTTCTTTTCATTGTATTTTCTTTAGTAGGTTAAAACTTTATTCTATAGACTATACAAGGCTCCATGGCAAGCCGGTTATCGGGAGCTTCTGCTTTCTCTTCAGATACCCAGTTTCCGTCAATATCATAATGCCCTTTTTCTATGCTTTTTATTTGTATGTTTCTGAATACCATCTCATCACTTTTGGTGGAAGCAACAGTCAGGTGGTCATTATACTCTATCGCAAAGGCCACTCCACGAGATTTGGTACTCCATTTGATACCTGCGTGAGTAGTGTTTTTACTCTCGGAGGTTTGTTCCATTCCGTCATTACTCTTTAAGTTGAATCCCGCTATATCCAAATAATTTGCATTAGCGAGGTCTACCCATGCTTCTTTAAAGATTTTAAAGGCATCCACTATTTGCTGTGTATGTGCCTTAGGAGTAAAGTCGGGATTGTAGATCCCTCGCAGTGTCCATTCTGTGAGGAATGGGTGAGGGGTAGTGATGACTTCGAATATCTCATATCCACAACCCAGACTGAATGCTTTTAAAGCGAGAAGGTCATTATTTGCATATTCACCTCCATTCTCTGCAATGTGTGCATAATTACCTTCAATCTTTCTCAATTGTCTGAGTTTTCCGTCTATAGCTTGGATGCTATTTTCGTAAGGATCTACTCCTACATAATCGATACCTTCAGTAATTGCAATAGCTGTACTTTTAGTTAGATATTCAGGATAGGTTGTTGTCTGATTTACCCGTGTGTAGCAATCGTATGGAGAACTTTTGACTACTTGTCCTAACTTGTCCAGCATGATTATTAGGTCGGGCCATATTTGCTCCGGTGTATACCCATGTGCTTCGTTATGCCGGGTTGCCAGCATATCCGGTTCATTTTCAATTTGAATACCTATGACCGTGTGTTTTTGGTTATGTATATTGTCATAGTTGTAGATGGCTTCCATCATTTTTCCCAAAGCCTTTGATTCACGCTCTACCAAAGCAGGTGTATTAGGTTTCAAGTAATAGTGCTTTCCTAACCATCCGTCAAAAGCAGCATCTGGTTTGAGATCGGGATAAGTCACAGGATCATTTACTATATACTCCGGTATATACCCCTCTACAGAATATCCGCACATATAACTACCAAACCATAAGATTTCCAGTTTCATCTGGTATTTGTCGCACAGTTCGATATACTTTTCTACCAGTTCTGTGTTATAGATGTCTTTTTGCACTTCTATATCCCTCCAACCAACAGGAACTTGTATGACTAATATGTTCATATTAGCTGCCAGTTCAAAATACGGTTCCAGTTCATTTAGAGTTTTTTTATCTAATTGCAGGAAATAGTCTGTGCGCAGTTGGGCTCCTAACATTAAGAATGGCTTTCCTTCCACTATTAGTTTTTGAGGATGGACGGCAGGAGGTCGTTCAGGCTCATTAGTATTACTGCATGCTAGTATGGTAAGTAGGAAGCAGTATAACAAGATGTTGATAACTCTCATAATTTTACGTTTTTTGTTGATACAAGATTTTTGGTTTTAAAGCTTTTATTTCTCCTCCCCTCTTATCTTTGAGATAATAGAAAAAGAAAGCACAAAGGAGAGGGGCGGGAGTTCTTTTTTAATTAGCTCCGGAGATAATAATTGCTCCTAAACCGGATATAAACAGAACGAACATGCAGGCCAGAAGAATATTTACCGCACGGGAAGAGCCTTTGAATTCTTTCCAGATAAATATGCCCCACAAGGCTGCAATCATGGGTGCTCCTTGTCCTAGTGCGTAAGAAATAGCTGCACCGGCTTTTCCTGCTGCAATATAACTGAGAGCCGTACCCAATCCCCAAATAGCTCCTCCCAGCACTCCGACCATGTGTGTGCTGAACTTGCCTTGGAAATACTCCTTATAGCTCACGGGAGTACCTACAAACGGCTTTTTCATCACGATGGTATTGATAATGAAATTGCTTATGAAGATACCTATTGCGAATATAAAGAATGCTGAATATGGAGTAGCCATTGTGGGGGTAGGTGACTCAAAATTGTTCAAGTCCATGGCGGCAGCAACAAACCGATAGAAGAAAGACATCAGTACACCGGCTATAATGGCAATGATAATCCCTTTCTTATTGATGCTGCTTCCTTTCTGATTCATCTTTCCGGCAGCTATGGCATTAAAGATTATGGCTAATACAACGAGTGCCACACCACTGAACAGAATTACTGCATCACCTTTAGGCTCACCGAAATAATTGACGAAAACACCTAATACCAAGGCTATGCCGACTCCTAAGGGGAATGCTACCGTAAGCCCTGCCATAGAAACGGAAGCTGATAAGAGGATGTTGGACAGATTGAATATGACGCCTCCTGCAAAAGCGCTTGCATAGTTCTCCATACTGATCTGCTTCAAATCTTCAACAAAACCGCGTCCGGCATCTCCCGTACTGCCCAGGGTGAAACCTAAGAGGAGAGAGAAGGCAAGGATACCGATTACGTAATCCCAGTAGAACAATTCGTAACGCCAGGTTTTCCCGGCAAGTTTCTGTGTATTACCCCACGAACCCCAACAAAGCATCGTGACAACGCAGAAAATAACTGCTAATGAATAACTGTCGACTATAAACATGGTATTAGATTTTTAAATTACTATTTATAAAACATCAATTTCTTTACGATAGGGTAGGGAGGGCTGGGCTCCCATTCGGGTCACAGTGATGGATGCACATTTATTTGCGAATTTAACTGCATTCAACACATCTACATCTTCGGATAAAGCGACGCACAATGCACCGCAGAAAGTGTCTCCCGCTGCTGTAGTATCTACGGCTTTAACTTTGGGTACGGGCACTTCATGAAATGTATCTTTCTCTTTAATCAGTGCTCCTTTGGAACCAAGAGTGATAACCACGATATCCACTCCTTTGGCACTGATAATATCCGCGGCTCTACGGGCGCTTTCCCAATCGGTCACTTTGATTCCCGAGAGTATTTCAGCTTCCGTTTCATTGGGAATGATCATATACAGGTTCTGTAATAATTTGTTGGAGAGTGCCCGGGCGGGTGCCGGATTCAGGATTACTTTGATACCCTGTTCGCTGGCTATCTGAGCGGCATATTCCACTGTTTCTATGGGAATTTCCAGTTGCATCAACAAGATGTCACCTTTTTCAATGGTAGGCTGTGCCTTCCGGATGTCTTCGGGACTCAATGAACCATTGGCTCCGGAAGCGATGGCGATGCTGTTTTCTCCATTCATATCCACCATAATTAGCGCTACACCTGAAGGAAGTGTGAGATCTGAATAGATATTTTCAACATGGATTCCTTCGTCTTCATATTGTTCTATGGAACGTTTGCCGAACAGGTCGTTTCCGGTTTTGGCAATGAAGTGTACATTCCCCTTTAGTCTGGCAGCAGCTACAGCTTGGTTGGCTCCTTTGCCTCCGGGATTCATCATGAAACTACCACCTATGATTGTTTCTCCCGGTACGGGAAGACGGTCAGCTTTGATGACCATATCTGTATTACAACTACCTATTACAATAATATTTTTGCTCATGGCTATTTTATTAGTTTAAGATTAAATAATCGGGAACTGTGCTTTCTTTTTCTATGCCAAAAGTATGCGATACATAATACATAAGCAAACAAAAAGAGCACAAATATAATACTGGTAAAATTATATAATTCTGTTAATTGATGTGTTAAATAATTGATATACATCTGTTTGTGTTTGTATTAGATGCTTTATTTTAATATTTGTAATATAGGTAAAAGCTGTATTATTCCATGAAAAGATTGCTTTCTTTCGTTTTTTTCTCTACCTTGCTTTCGCTAAGATGTGTTTTTATAAATCTGCTAATGTTATGTTGAAGTCCGAATCACTCATTCAATTGATTAATAGTCTCACGAAACAAGAGAAGAAAGAGTTCTCCATGTATATATCCAATAAGCCGGAGAAAGATTATATTTTTCTTTTCAGGTTGATTGATGATAAGAAGATAAGCGATCCTGAGGAGTTGAAACAATGCTTTCTGAAAGCAAAACCTACTTCTTCTTTCAATACGGTGGTTATTTACCTGTTTGATCTGCTGATAGAGATATTGACAAAACTGAGAACAGAGCAGGATAGCTATTATCTGTTATTCAATGAGCTGCTGCATGCCAGGGTGTTGTATGAGAAATCAATGTATCAGGAGTGCTTCCAGGTACTGAAAAAAGTGAAGGAAAAAGCTGTCTATTATGAGAATCATTTTGCACTGCTTGTGGCGCAAAGGCTGGAACTGAATTATCTCTTGACTCTGGATTTCGAAGAGGTGGATGAAAAGAAGCTCCTGAACAAGCAATATAAGATGAATAATACCCTAAAGAATATCAGGCAGCTGAATGAACAGTCTTCATTGCATGAGTTATTGAAGTTGAGAATGCTTAATAGGGGAGCTTCACGATCATTGGAGGAAACACAGAAGTTGGATGATCTGGTGACGAGTGAGATCAGTATCGTGGCAAGTGCAGGCGTCGAAAACTTTGAGATAAAGAAAAACCACCAGCTTTTTCAGGCCAATTACTTTATGATGGTGGGAGATTACAGAGCAGCCTTCAATTCATTTGTGGAACTGAACAAGCTATTCGAGGAGAATACGCATCTGTGGAATAATCCTCCGGTATATTATCTGATGACTGTAGAAGGAATGTTAGAGAGTCTTCGCATTATGCATAATTATGAGGGTATGGATTACTTTATAGGGAAGTTGGAGAAACTGTCTTCACCGTCATCGAGTTTTCAGTTGAATGTAACTTATGTGATATTCATATACAGGCTATTTTCCTATATCGATAGAGGAGAGTTTGAACAGGCGGGTTTGTGGATTGCTGAACATCAGGCTTCACTGATTGATAAAATGGCCTTATTAAAAGAACAGCAACAGGCGGAAATGTCCTTGTATGTCGCCTTGATCCATTTGGGGAACGGGGAGTACAGGAAAGCCCGGAAACGGTTGAGTACGACTATCGGGAGAGGACACCTATATTCTCTGCCACTGTTTCGCACCATTAGGATCGTGAATGTGATGATTCATTATGAGTTGGGGGATGTAGACTATATCCAGTCCGAAGTTCGCTCTATTAAGCGGGAAATGTCCAAAAACAAAGGGTATAATCTGAAGGTAGAATCATTTCTGCTTAAATTTCTGAATTACTCTTTCGTTGATACGAATCGGAAAAAGCGAGCGAGAATATGGGAAAGCATGGCGGAAGAGGTTCATACTTTGTATGCGGATAAATATGAGACTCAGATTTTACGTAAGTTCGATTTTGTGGCATGGGTTGAGGCCAAGATATTTGAAGTTCCCTTAAGTGATATTCTGAAGCGGGAGCATGCCTCGAAAAGTAAGTGGCAACGTAAATAGTGTAAATGAGGATGCATCAGAATCGTGTCTGATACATCCTCATTTTTCTTTTATTTCTGTGTTTTCTTCTTTCCGTAGAAGAACATGAAATACACTCCTATGATTACAAACGGAACACTGAGCCATTGTCCCATATTCAGTGACATGCTATTCTCGAAATCTACCTGATTCTCTTTCAGGAATTCTACGAAGAAGCGGAATACAAAAATTTCTGTCAGACAGAGTCCGAAGAAGAAACCACGATGCAGCTTCTTGCCGTAATTCTTATACAGGAAAATCATCAGCAGGAAGAAAATGAAGTAGGCGATTGCTTCGTAAAGCTGTGCCGGATGCCGGGGAAGCATATCTACCCGTTCGAATACAAATGCCCAAGGCACATCAGTCGCTTTGCCGATAATTTCAGAATTCATCAGATTGGCAAGGCGGATGAAGCAGGCGCAGATAGGAGTTGCTACGGCAATCATGTCCAATACGTCCATATAGTGCATTTTCATCTTGCGGCAGTACAGCCATAGGGCTATCATCAGCCCCAGCGTGCCTCCATGACTGGCGAGACCTGCATAGCCGGTCCATTTCCAACCTCCATCGGGCAGGAACTGTATAGGCAATATCATCTCCCAGAAATGATGAAGATAGTATTCTGGCTGATAGAACAGGCAATGTCCCAGGCGTGCTCCGATGAGGATGCCGAAAAAGCAGTAAAAGAACAGCGGTTCAAACTTGTCATCGCCGATTTTTTTGTCTCTGTACTGGTAGCGGACTACGAAATAGGAACAAGCGATACCGATGACCCATAACAGACCGTAATAGCGTACGGGAATATGACCGAACAGATTGAATAGTTCGGGGTTTGGGTCCCAATTGATGCTGAGTAATGGAAGCATAATATATTTTTTTATTAAGTTTATTGTTTCAACTTCTGAACTTCTCCGCCACCATCTGATACGTCGGAATGTCGATTCCTTGTTCCTCAGCAGCAGTAATCATATCGAATAGCAGTCCTTGTACTTCGCTTTCATGTCCTTTGGCTATATCCTTCTGCATGGAGGCGGTACTTTCCGGGGCAAGTTTGTCGATTACTTTGAGGTTATACTCCACAATGTCTTCTTTGAACTCAATACCCAATTTCCGGCCCAAAGCGGCACTTTCTTCTGAAAGACCAATGAATGTATCCCGAACCTTGCCGGGCTTTTGTACTTCGCCCATAGGCACATCGTAATAAGCTCCGGTAACAGCCATGGCAGAGATGAAAGACCACTTCACAAAGGTATCCCGATTGATGTCCGGAGATATCTCTGCTTTGATGCTACTTTCTTCTAAATCCTGCCGAACAGCCTCCAACGTTCCACGGGGAACAACCGTGCCTTTATGTGCTCCGTAAACCAAGCGGAATATCTTTCCCATCTGGGTAATTTCGCCTTTACCTGATACGAAACCGACAATGTAAATACAGCCGTCCAGTACCGTTACTCCGGGTACAAGGCGCTGAATGCGCGGACCTGTCCCATATACATTGAGAATAGGGATGACAATAGTGTCTTTATGCGATACACGCTTGATCAGGTCAGTGATAGAATCAACCGAATAGCCTTTGACACATACGAAAATGACATCGGCACTGCCGTTATATTCTTCGGCAGTATATGCTTTTACCGGTAGTGTATGTTCACCTTTCAGATCAGAGTGCAGACGCAATCCATGTTCGCGTATGGCAGTCAAGTGTTCGCCGCGGGCTATACAAGTCACATCTTTCCCGGCAAGAGAAAGAAAAGCGGCGATACTGCCTCCTACGCCGCCTGTACCGGCTATGAGATATTTCATAACCTGTAATTGATTATACGTTAAACCGGAAGTGCATGATATCGCCATCCTGCACTATGTATTCTTTTCCTTCCACGCCCAGCTTTCCGGCTTCTTTTACAGCAGCTTCGCTGCCATATTGCAGAAAGTCTTCGTACTTGATAACTTCAGCGCGAATGAAGCCCTTCTCAAAGTCTGTATGGATAACGCCGGCGCATTGCGGAGCTTTCCAGCCTTTTTCATACGTCCAGGCACGTACTTCTTGTACACCGGCAGTGAAGTAAGTTTGCAGGTTCAGCAGGCTGTAGGCTGACTTGATGAGGCGGCTTACACCTGACTCTTCCAGTCCTACTTCTTCGAGGAACATCTGGCGATCCTCATAAGTTTCCAGTTCGGCAATATCCGCTTCTGTCTTGGCGGCTACCACCAATATTTCGGCATTCTCATCCTTGACGGATTCCCGTACCATATCTACGTATTTATTACCTTTTACAGCACTTGCTTCATCTACGTTGCATACGTACATCACAGGTTTGGAAGTCAGCAGGAAGAGTTCGCGGGCAAGTTTTATCTCATCTTTAGTTTCAAAGACTACGGTGCGTGCTGATTTGCCTTGCTCCAGTGCTTCTTTGTACTTTACCAGTACGTCATAGGCCAGTTTAGCGGTCTTGTCTCCACCGGTCTGCGCTTGCTTTTGTACTTTCTGTATGCGCGACTCGATGGTTTCAAGGTCTTTCAGTTGAAGCTCATAATCGATGATTTCCTTGTCACGTACGGGGTTTACGCTTCCGTCTACATGTGTCACGTTTTCGTCGTCGAAGCAACGCAGCACATGGATGATAGCGTCTGTTTCTCGGATATTTGCGAGAAATTTATTACCTAATCCTTCACCTTTGCTGGCACCTTTTACCAATCCGGCGATATCCACGATTTCCACTGTAGTGGGGACAATTCGTTGCGGATGTACCAGGTCGGCGAGCTTATTCAAGCGCTCATCGGGTACGGTGATTACACCTACATTCGGTTCTATTGTACAGAAAGGAAAGTTTGCTGCCTGCGCTTTTGCGTTTGACAGACAGTTGAAAAGTGTTGATTTACCTACGTTCGGCAAACCAACAATACCACATTGTAAAGCCATTATCTATTTTGTTATTACTTATTTTCTTGCTGCAAAGATAGGTATTCTTCTGTTTATCTGATAAAAGATTAGGTTTTAATTAACGTTGTCCTATGTCTTTCAATGCTATGTAGCGTTATTCTGTATATTGTTTCCATATATCTATATGGAAATAGACAGGCAATATAAAGGTACTTTCTACACACAAACCTCTTTGTCTGGCAGGCTTCCAAGCTGGCATGGAAAGAACGAGGCGTTTTGCCTCTTGATCCAGCATTGGTGATACACTCCGGAGGATTTTAGGATCGGTAGCTTTACCCTTTTCATCAATAGTGAACTGTATTAGTACTTCTCCTTCTTCTCCTTGCTTAAAAGCTTCCTGAGGATATTGTTGGTTTTCTTTGAAGAATTTGTATAAAGCTTCTTCACCATCTGGGAAATAGGCATCTGCATATACAAGTTCAAACGTACCATCACGGTCGTCTTCATAAGGTTCACCTTTTTCAATGATTTTCTTATCTTTTCTTACATGTACATTTTTCAATCTTTGAATACGTGGTTGCATTTGTACTATGAAGCCGGTAGTATCTTTCTCCTGTAATTGTCTGTATGCATCTTCTTTTCCTGCATAGGTAAAGTATAGGGTTTCTTTAGGTTTGGCATCTATGTAGAAATTTCCGTTTGAGTCTGAAATTGTTCCACGCATACTTCCGGGTATGTAGATACTTACCTTGGGGAGAGCGTTGTTATCTGTATCCACAACCTTTCCCTTAAAGAATATCCTGTCTGGATTAAGTGGTTCAAAAGGTCTGATTTGCGCTTTCAAAAATGAGGGAAAGAATAGTAATATGCCAAGTATGGCATTATAATAAAGTGCTTTCATTATTGGAGGTTTAATTGTTTTTTTCTTCTGAAAATAATTTGTTGAATGTTTTTTTGAGCAACTCTTCGTTTAGGATAATAGTTTGTAGTTCTTTCAGGCGTTCTGTATTCTTGGAGTCTGGAAGCCAGAGTTTCAGATATCCTCCAGGCGCATATTTGTCCATTAAATGCTGATGAAAACGTTGATAGTGCCATTCTTTATCTGCTTCTGGTTGTTGTTTCAGTCCGTATTGTACCGTGCGGCGTAGAGTGATAGTGGGGTCAATCACGCGATCTGCTTCTGCGACTATTTTTCCGTAAATACTCCGAGGTTCATGGTCCGTAGATGCCCGGTGATCTTCTACCGCTTCTTTCATTGTTTCTATTTCTATTTCATTAAACCATTGGCGGAGAGTGACATCTTGCTTCAGAATCTCACCTGAAATTAGGTGATGTGTAGCACGATCATGACAAAGCCCGGTGTCGTGGTAAGCGGCAATAGTATATGCCATACTTTCATTTACATCATACTGTTTGGCAAGTGAAAGGCTCTCTTCTATAACGGCCTGTACGTGCGAGAGGTTATGAGCCTTGTCGAACTTCTCATAACGTGGAATGATTTCTGTTTCAATGTAGTGGGTGAGGTTGGCAGGTATCATAAATAGATGTTTTTTTTGAAAGGCAAAGTTATGAAAAAAGCCGGAATACATCGCGTATTCTGGCTTTCATTGGTGTACAAAACTTATAAAGGTTTCGGTTTGTTCAATTTGTTAGAATTTTAAGAGAGTATCTGTAAGATTTACAGGCTTGGATTGTCCATTGTAACCGTCATGTCAGGTACAAGGACGTATGCTTTTTGTTTGCTGTTCCATTTATAATAAGTGGTAGTGATACTTTTTCCCTGATAGGCGTAGCAAATGCGGAGGTCGTTTTCCCAAGTATTCTTTTGGCTGTTCCACTTCATAGTTTCGCTTTCCGTCATACGTTTTTGGTCATCATACTTGTAGCTGTACTTCATGTAGTTTGCTAAAGTTCCACTGTCCATCTTGTAAACGGTTTGCCCAACCATCATTCCGTCTTTCTCTTCCGAATTGTAAATAAGGTTGTTTTTGTTAGCTGCAGAAGCTGCCATAGCACTAAAAAGAATAACTGCTGATAAAGCAACTGTTTTTAAAAATACTTTTGTTCTCATGGTTCTATATGTTTTTAAGTTATCTCTTGCTATATTCTATCAATATGTCATTGAAATCGCTGCAAAGGTACATATTTAATTGACATAAATATCATATATGAATTAAATATAGTCAAAATGTCAAATGTGATTGCTTTCTTATGCTTTCTTTTTGCCAAGATTGATGACAAAAAAATATCCGGCAGTGATGTTGCCGGATATTATGGTGAGCAAACTGTATTTCGAACAGATTACTTCAGTTGCTTTCTGATTGTAAGTTAAATAAAGTTATAGGTGGAATTAATGGGCTTCCAACCAGTTCTTTCCCCACCCACAATCGGCTCTCAGGGGTACGTGCATGCGATATGCGCGTTCCATTTCTTCAATTACAATTTGTTGCACAAACTCTTTTTCAGCCTCTGGAACGCTGAAATTTAGTTCGTCATGGACCTGTAAAATCATCTTTGCTTTCAGATTGTTACTTTGAAAGCGTTTGTAGATGCGTGCCATGGCAACTTTAATGATATCAGCTGCACTTCCCTGTATAGGCGCATTGATGGCATTGCGCTCTGCATATCCGCGTACGGTTGCGTTGCGGGAGTTGATATCGGGCAGGAAACGTTTGCGGTGGAAGATCGTTTCCACATATCCTTGTTCGCGTGCTATCTGAATACTTTTATCCATATATTCACGAACTTGCGGGTAGGTTTCGAAATATCCGTCGATCAATTCTTTGGCTTCTTTACGGTCCACATTCATACGTTCTGCCAATCCAAAGATAGAAATACCGTAGATGATACCGAAATTGGCTGTCTTGGCTTTGCGACGCATGTCGGAAGTGACGTCCTTTATATCTACCTTATATATTTTAGCGGCAGTGGCGGCATGAATATCATAACCACTGAGGAAGGCGTCAATCATATTCTTATCTTCGCTTAGATGCGCCATAATGCGCAACTCTATCTGTGAATAGTCGGCGGAGAAGAACTCGCAACCATCGTCCGGAATGAAGGCTTTACGGATTTCCTTACCGTCTTCGTCGCGGATAGGAATGTTTTGCAGGTTCGGGTTGCTGGAACTGAGTCGTCCGGTAGCTGTGACTGCCTGGTTAAAAGAAGTATGAATACGCCCTGTGCGTGGATTGATCAGCAGGGGGAGAGCATCGATATATGTTCCTAATAATTTCTTCAATCCACGGTATTCGAGGATCTTTCCGATAATCTCATGTTTATTGCGCAGGCTTTCCAGCACCTCTTCCGAAGTGACGTATTGTCCTGTCTTGGTTTTCTTCGCCTTATCCGTAATCTTCAGTTTGTCGAACAGGATTTCGCCCACCTGCTTGGGTGAAGCTATATTGAACGTTTCCTCTGCCAGTTCATAGATTTCTTTTTCTATCTCTTGCAGGCGGACAGTGAAATGTTCGGAGGTTTGTTTCAGCGCTTCGGTATCAATGCGCACCCCGTTACTTTCCAGATTGGCGAGTACGCGTACGAGCGGCATTTCTATTTCATAGAAGAGATGTTCAACCCCCTGTTTCTTCAATTCTTCTTCAAGTACATTCTTTAGCTTTAAAGTAATGTCTGCATCTTCGCATGCATATTTGTAAACTTCTTCTGGTGGAAGGTCCCGCATGTTCTTTTGATTCTTTCCTCTCGGGCCGATAAGTTCATCAATGTGGATGGTTTGATAATGCAGATAAATTTCTGCCAGATAATCCATGTTATGACGAAGTTCGGGTTGCAAAACGTAATGTGCGATCATGGTGTCAAAAAGTTCACCTTTCACTTCCATCCCGTAATTTTGAAGGACAAGAATATCGTACTTGATATTTTGTCCGACTTTCATTGAAGTTTCATTTTCGTAGAGCGGCCGGAACTCATTTACTATTTTTAACGCTTCTTCCCGTTCTGCCGGAACCGGAACATAATAAGCCTGATTTTCGGTATCGCTGAAGCTCATCCCTACCAATTCTGCTTCCATTGGTTCGGCTGAAGTGGTTTCTGTATCTATTGAGAGAATTTTCGTTGTAAGCAACTTTTTAATAATTTTGCTCCTTTTCTCTTCTGTATCAATGAGTTGATAGTCGGCATTGATGGTTTCTAAACGCGCGAGATTTGAATTTTTGGAATCTTCCGGCCCGTTGGACGCAAATTCTTCAAATAAATTGCCTTGAACCGGACCGTTATTTTGAGTAAAAAGCGGGCCTGGTGAAAAAAGATCGGGAACAACGGAAGAAGGGGAGGGGGAACTACTCTTCTTGAGTACACGGTCAATGAGTGTACGGAATTCCAATTCTTCGAAAATTTTCCTGAGTTCTTCTTCATTCGGTTCTTCACGAACGAGAGCTTTCATGTCAAGTTTGATGGGAACATCGATTTTGATTGTTGCAAGGAATTTGGAGAAGATAATCATTTCCCGGTTATTTTCGACTTTCGTCTTCAATGCACCTTTTAGTTTATCGGTGTGCTCCAGAAGATTTTCGATACTGCCGAATTCACTGATCAGCTTTTGTGCGGTTTTCTCTCCGACGCCGGGACATCCGGGAATATTATCGGAAGCATCCCCCATTAATCCCAGCATGTCAATAACCTGCTGGGTGGACTGAATGTCGAATTTAGCTTTTACCTGTTCTATTCCCATAACCTCAAACCCGCCGGTATGTTTGGGACGGTACATGAATACATTTTCAGATACTAATTGGCCATAGTCCTTATCGGGAGTCATCATGTAAGTGGTAATGCCTTGTTGCCCTGCCTCAGTGGCAAGCGTGCCGATGACGTCGTCAGCTTCGTATCCCGCTACTTCCAGGATGGGAATGCGGTATGCACGTATAATATCCTTTATAATAGGTACGGAAAGACGGATAGCTTCCGGAGTTTCCTCACGTTGTGCCTTATATTGTTCGTAGGCCTCATGGCGGAAGGTCGGTCCGGCGGGATCGAAAGCGACTCCGATGTGAGTAGGGTTCTCTTTTTTGAGTACTTCTTCCAGGGTATTTACAAAGCCCAGAATGGCGGAAGTATTGAACCCTTTGGAGTTAATCCGAGGGCTCTTGATGAACGCGTAATAGGCGCGATATATCAATGCATAGGCATCGAGAAGAAACAGTTTATCGTCAGAATTCATATATTTATCCTTTTTTTCATGGTAAAAGTACAAAAAAATACCGTATTAAGTGTTTTATTACTATTTTTGTGGGAAAATAGCGATGCATGGACAATTCATCACTCATAAAAACTCCGATAGCGGCAGAACTGGACGATTTCAAAAAGCTGTTTGACAATTCGCTTACCAGTTCCAACTTTTTGCTGAATGAAGTAATCTCACACATTCGACAAAAGAATGGGAAGATGATGCGTCCGATTTTGCTGCTGCTTGTGGCAAAGCTATATGGACGGATTTGTCCCGAATCACTTCATGCGGCGGTTTCCCTTGAATTATTACATACGGCCAGTCTGGTACACGATGATGTGGTGGATGAAAGCACCGAGCGTCGCGGACAGCTGTCGGTGAATGCTATTTATAATAATAAGGTAGCGGTACTGGTGGGTGACTACCTTTTGGCAACTGCACTTGTGCAGGTAGGCAAGACGCATAATTACGCTATTATTGATGTGGTTTCCCGTCTAGGACAGAATTTGTCCGAGGGAGAACTTCTTCAACTTTCTAATGTAAGTAATCTCCAATTCTCCGAAGAAATCTATTTTGATGTGATCCGTAAGAAGACGGCTGTGCTCTTTGCAGCTTGTACCAAATCGGGTGCTCTCTCGGTAGGAGTGACCGATGAACAGGCGGAATTTGCGCGCCAGTTCGGTGAATATATCGGTCTTTGCTTCCAGATTAAGGATGATATATTCGACTATTATGATAGTAAGGAGATAGGTAAGCCAACAGGAAACGATATGTTGGAAGGCAAACTGACCCTTCCCGTTCTTTATGCCTTGAACTCTACCAAGGATGAAAGTGCGGAAGAGATTGCCGTCAAAGTGAAAAATGGTACTGCCTCGGCCGATGAAATCGCCCGATTAATCGAATTTGCCAAGCAACAAGGTGGCATTGAATATGCAGTGCAGACCATGTTTGCCTATAAGGAAAAAGCACTTTCATTATTGGCGTCCTTGCCTGATTCAGATGTAAAAGCCGGCCTTGCTGCTTATTTGGATTATGTAGTGGACCGCGATAAATAATCAACCAAACTTACATTTTACCCAAGGGCTTTCGGGACTCTCCGTCGAAAGCAGGAAATAGCGGATTGCTTCCTGGAAGTTCTCTTCGCCGGGATAGCTCATGATTTGTCCTAACAGGAAGCTTTTGCCTATCTCTTTCCAGCAAGCGAATGTTTCACGGCATTTCTTACCGGCAAATTCTATGTACTTCCAGGCTTCTTCTTCGGCTAAAAGTCCATAGTCATAAGATACGCGGGCGAGACTTACCAGATGCCCTAAATCCCATGCTAATATACCTCGTTGGAGGTCTTCATTGGTTATTTCGATTGTGTTATTCTCTTTGATGTACACCAGGAAGTCACTCAGATTTCTGCAATATTGTACGAAGCGATCGATGCCAAGAAAGCGTTCTTTGATGAGTGCTTCGCGTTTTTTTTCGTTATGCTCCGACAGAAAAAGAGAAATCATGATGTTGTATGCACTGCGTTCTCCTTCCTCTTTGAGAAAGTTAAATACCAGTTGAATGTTAGGTTTGTCTTTTAGTCTTACGGCTAAAGAAAGATGTCGGGATAGCTCCTCACGACTTCTTCCCGTAGTCAGACTGTTTGTGTAAAAAAACTCTTGCTCTCCGCTCATCAGTCCGATGAGAAGGGCTTGTTCACGATTTCGGTTCACAGGAGGTGCCTGTGGATTCCGATGGAAGAGGGGTGCCGAATTTGTTTCCATACTCTTATCTTTACGTTTGTTATCAAAAAGCGTGAGAACTGTTACTTGTACCATTCCTGAGGCTTCGGCAAACCTTCTATGAAATACAAGCAACAGTCTCACGCCTATTCGATATATAACAAGAGTATATACACGAAAGTGCGTGAGACCCGTTTGCTCATTACCTTTCATAGATTGAATTTTGCCGAATTCCAGGAAAAAGGTAATAAATGAAACGTTCTCTAATACAATGCTTTAGCCAAAACTCTATTGGCTTATGTTGTCGCAAAGATAGGAAAAGTTTCGCTTTTCCTATCAAGCTTCTTTAGTTTTTATTATGGTATGGAAGCTCTTAGAAGAACTTCATTTCCATGCCTTTGATGTCCGAAAGCAGAAGATTGGCCAGGCGGCTGGTGCCCAAGCGGAACCATTGGTTGTTGAGCCATTCTTCGCCAAGCACCTCTTTGACGATAGTGTAGTAGATGACAGCGTCATTTACAGTATTAATGCCTCCGGCAGGTTTGAAACCTACTTTATTGCCGGTTTTATCGTAATATTCTTTAATAGCCCGGCACATTACATAAGCAGCTTCCGGGGTTGCAGCGGGTTGTTGTTTCCCGGTAGATGTCTTTATGAAATCTGCGCCCGAATACATGGATAGGATAGAGGCTTTCATGATATTGGAAGCACTCTTCAGAGCGCCTGTTTCCAGAATCACTTTCATGTGATGTTCCTTGCAGACATCTTTCAGTTCCTGTATCTCTTCGCACATGTTTTCGTAGTCTCCACTCAGGAATTTGCCTACTGAAATTACGATATCTATTTCGTCTGCACCTTCCATCAGTGCCATGGCGGTTTCTGCTACTTTTACTTCTGTGAAGGTTTGTGAGGAAGGAAAACCTGCCGAAACACAGGCTATTTTTACATCCTCTACTTCCAGGGTACTCTTTACGATTTCTGCGAAGTTAGGGTAAACACAGATAGCAGCGACATTCTCCAAATCTGGGAATTCTTCGTCGAACTGATTTACTTTTTGAGTGAATTTCATCACGCTTTCATCGCTGTCCGTAGTGTTCAGTGTAGTGAGATCAATGCAGTGGAACAAGAATTTCTTGACCTCCTCCGTATGGTTTCCGGGCACTTTTTCTGCAATGATTTTCGCTACCTGGGCAGCTACTTCCGTATCGTCCAGCTGTGTGTTGTACTTTGCCAATGCGGCATCATACTTGTTCTGGTTAGGTTCATTCTTCTCCATGGTCTTGCAATTTAGGATTATTGATATGGCGGGTGTTATCCCGTTGGGTTTTCTTCTCCAGATTGCGGGCAAACGCTTCAGTGACGTTTACACCTGTCTGATTGGCAATGCAGAGTAGTACCCAGAGGACATCCGCTATTTCGTCTTCGATATTATCTTTTTCTCCTTCTTTGAAGGATTGGTCACCGTATTTGCGGGACATAACTCTTGCCAGTTCACCTACCTCTTCAGTAAGGACAGCCATATTGGTGAGTTCGCTGAAATAGCGTACACCATACTTTTTGATCCAGCAATCTACCTGATGCTGAGCTTCTTCTAATGTCATCATTCCTTGTTTTTTGTATCCATACAGATGGTCACAGGGCCATCGTTCAATAATTCTACCTTCATGTCGGCACCAAATTCTCCGGTACCTATTTCTTTGCCTAATAGAAAACTCAAATCTTTGCAAAACTGTTCATACAGCGGAACAGAAATATCGGGCTTTGCTGCACGTATATATGAAGGACGGTTACCCTTCTTTGTAGAAGCATGCAAGGTGAACTGACTGATTACCAGTATTTCACCGTTAATGTCGAGGATTGATTTGTTCATTACTCCATTCTCGTCGTCAAAGACACGCAGGTTGACAATTTTTTTGCAAAGCCAGTCAATGTCTTCTTGTCCGTCTGTTTCCTCAATACCTACCAATATCAGAAGCCCTTTCCCTATAGCGGACTTGCATGTTCCGTTGATTGTAACAGAAGCGTGTCCGACACGTTGTATGACTACTCTCATGTTCTTTTTATCCTAATCTTTTAAAACTTTTCCGGATGCAAAGTTACGAATAAATTCGTGATTGCCTGCAATTTGTATGTATGAATATGTAGAAGGAGGGGCTAACTCCTAAAATATTCTTCAATAACTTTTGCTTTAGCTTCTCCTGTAACCTTCGTAAGCGCCTCCAGGGATGCTTCTTTTATGCGCTTTACGCTTTTAAACTCTTTTAGCAGAGCTGCTTTAGTCTTTTCTCCAATGCCTTTTATCTCATCCAACTCGGAAGCAATCTGTCGCTTACTGCGTTTCTCGCGGTGGAAAGTAATGGCAAAACGATGTACTTCATCCTGTATCTGCGTCAATAATCGGAACAGGGGAGTGTTTTGTTTTAAACCGATAGTCTGCGGTGGAAAGCCATAAAGCAGTTCGGATGTGCGGTGTTTGCCATCCTTGGCAAGTCCGGCAATGGGGATATTCAGATTTAGTTCGTCCAGAACTTCTTTCACGGCGCCCATTTGCCCCTTTCCACCGTCGGTGATAAGGAGGTCGGGTAGGGTTGCTTTCTCTTCAATAGCGCGCTGATAACGGCGTCTTACGACTTCTTTCATGGAGGCGTAGTCGTCTGCGCCTACTACGGTCTTGATATTGTACTTCCGGTAGTCTTGTTTTGAGGGTTTGGCTTTCTTGAATACCACGCAGGCGGCAACCGGATCGGAGCCTTGGATATTTGAGTTATCAAAGCACTCTATTTGTATGGGTAAATGTTCAAGGTGTAACTCTTCCTGTATCTCTTTCATCAAGCGGACGCTGCGCTGCTCCGGATTCAGCTTTTCGGCTTGCTTCATGCGATCGGCCTTATACTGCTTTACATTCAGAATGGAAAGATCCAGCAGTTTCTTCTTATCCCCTCGCTGAGGTATTGTAAAGATCACGTCTTTCAACTCCATATCCACCTCGAAAGGCACGATGATTTCGCGTGAAAGGCTCTTGTATCGCTCTCTCATTTCAATGATGCCCAGTTGGATAAGTTCTTCTTTGGTTTCATTCAATCGTTTCTTGTACTCGAATGTAAAAGCCTGGTTGATTGCCCCGTTTGTGATATGCAGATAATTGATAAATGCGGATTTGCCATCGCTGTCTTCCTCTATGGAAAAAACATCGATATTATGCAGAACATTGCTTACTACCTCTGACTTGGCACGGTAATTTTCAATCAGCATGTATCTACTCTTGACCTTTTGTGCCTCTTCAAACTTCATTTCGGCAGCCAGTTCCTGCATTTGCTGAAAAAGCATCCGTTGTATTTCCTGCGTATTACCTTTGAGGATTTCCTTGATTTCTCCGATGTTTTTCATGTAATCATCCAGTGATTGCTTCCCGACGCAAGGTCCGGCGCAGTTCTTGATATGATATTCCAGACAAACATTGAATTTTCCTGCCCGGATATTTTCGGGTGAAAGGTTCAGGTTGCAGGTGCGTAACGGATACAGGTGCTTGATAAGATCAAGCAATGCATTCATGGAAGGTACATGGCTGTAAGGGCCATAGTAAGAGGAACCGTTGCGTATGATTTTACGTGTCTTGAATATCCGGGGAAAATACTCGTTTTGAACGCAAATGGACGGATATGTCTTGTCATCTTTCAACAAGACATTGTACCGTGGCTTATATTTCTTGATGAGATTATTCTCCAGCAGCAAAGCGTCTTCCTCAGAGTTCACCACAATGTATCGGATATCGGCTATTTTGCTGACGAGTACTCTTGTTTTCCCCGGTTCGTGTTCTTTGTTGAAATAGGAGGAGACCCTTCGCTTTAAGTTTTTAGCTTTACCTACGTATATGATAACCCCTTCGGTATTCAGATATTGGTAAATACCGGGGCTCTCCGGAAGGTTCAATACAATTCCTTTTAGATATTCGCTGGTTTTAAGTTCAGGGTTATTCTCCATGTGGTTCTCAGATCTCTTCTCTTTGTTTATAATGAAAGTACCGACTGTACGTCTATGTCTTTGTTGAATAAGTCTATTCCGTGCAACTCCTTTAGTTCTATGATGAAGTTTACATATATTTTCTTCGGATTCATCTTTTGTACTAGTTTGCAGGCAGCCTCCATTGTTCCGCCTGTGGCGAGCAGATCGTCATGTAGCAAAACTACGTCGTTCTCGTTGAGGGCATCCTTATGTATCTGAATGGTGTCTTTGCCATATTCTTTATCGTAGCTTTCCTCAATGGTTTCTGCAGGAAGCTTTCCGGGCTTGCGGATAGGAATGAAACCTGCACCCAAGCGGGTGGCGAGAATAGGTCCCATAATGAAGCCTCTCGATTCAATGCCTACCACTTTCGTGATACCTTTGTCCTTGTACATTTCATACAATGTATCTGAAAGTTCCTGGAGTCTTGCAGGATCTTTAAACAATGTAGTTACATCGTAGAATAGAATTCCCGGAATAGGGAAATCAGGAATTTCCCGAATGCTTTTTGCAAGAGTTTCTTTGCTCATAATCAGTATTTTTAATGCGTTTATTGAATTCTTTGTTTCACGTGGAACGTATTCGTTTTATCTGCCCGAAAGCACCAGTAATACGTTTATATCGCTTGGTGATACGCCTGGAATCCGGCTTGCCTGAGCTATCGTTTCCGGATCAATCTTCACTAGCTTCTGTCTTGCTTCGGTGGATAGGGATTGAATGGCATTATAATCAAACTTCCCTTTTATTTTGATGCTTTCCAGACGAGCCAGTTTATCTGCAATCATTCGTTCACGTCCAATGTATCCTTCATACTTAATCAGGATTTCAGCTGCCTCAATTATTTCTTCTTTTCTTTCAGTAACTTTATCCAGTTCCCGGCGGAAAGCGCTGACATGCTCCGCCATGTTTTCAAGCGTAACTTGCGGACGGTTTATAAGGTCGATCAATTTGCATCCTTGGCGAAGGGGAGTGGTACCCAATTGCTCCAATACCGGATTGATTAATGCCGGTTTCATCGAATAGTTACGAGTGAATTCTATGATACTATTGATCGAGTCACGCTTCCGTTTCAGTAACTCATAACGGTCGCTCTTTACGAGTCCGAGTTTCCATGCCTTTTCGGTAAGACGCATATCTGCATCGTCCATACGTAGCAAGATGCGATATTCGGCGCGCGAAGTAAACATACGATAAGGTTCATCCACGCCTTTGGTTACCAAATCATCGATTAATACGCCGATATATGCTTCGTCTCGTGCAAGGGTAAATGGTTCACCGCCGTGACAGTTTATATGTGCGTTGATTCCGGCAATGATTCCTTGTCCGGCTGCTTCTTCATATCCGGTGGTCCCGTTTACCTGCCCTGCAAAGAATAGATTTTTAATTTTCTTCGTTTCCAACGTATGTTTTAGTTGGGTAGGGTCAAAGTAGTCATACTCGATAGCGTATCCGGGACGATAAATCACCAGATCTTTGAATGCGGGAATCTTTTTCAGCGCTTCTATCTGTATATTCATCGGGAGTGATGAAGAGAAGCCATTTAAATAAAGTTCCTGAGTTGTTTCTCCTTCCGGTTCCAGAAAAAGCTGGTGTTGCTCCTTATCGGGGAAAGTAACTATTTTAGTTTCGATGCTGGGACAGTAACGTGGACCGATACTCTGAATCTGTCCGTTGAAAAGGGGAGAATCCGGCAACCCTTCACGTAATACACGGTGTACTTCCTCGTTCGTGAAGCAAGTCCAGCATGGGAGTTGTTTTAAGTGGCGTACACTGGTATCCAGAAATGAGAATTTATGAAAGTCACATTCTCCATCCTGCGTTTCCATGTATTCATAGTGCACGCTCCGTCCGTCTATGCGAACAGGCGTACCGGTTTTCATGCGTCCGTATTCAATGCCATGTCTTGCGATGGATTCGGTTAATTCGTAAGATGCAGGTTCTGCCATACGTCCTCCGGGAAGTTTGGTACGTCCTACGTGCATTAATCCGTTCAGGAAAGTGCCGGCGGTCAGTACGATGCACTTTGCACGGAAGGTTACATCGAGTAAAGTGGTTAAGCCTACCACTTCTCCGTTTTCAACGAGAATTTCACGTACTGTATCTTGCCAGATATGCAAGTTGGGAGTATTTTCTAAGATTTCACGCCATGCCCAGATGAACTTATTGCGGTCACATTGCGCACGGGGGCTCCACATTGCGGGGCCTTTGGAACGGTTCAGGATACGGAACTGGATGGCGGTCTGATCGGTCACTAATCCCATATATCCACCTAAAGCATCTACTTCGCGTACAATTTGTCCTTTGGCAATACCGCCTACGGCAGGGTTACAACTCATTTGTCCTATCTTATTCATGTCCATGGTGATAAGACAGGTTTTTGAACCTAGATTTGCCGCAGCAGCTGCGGCCTCACAACCGGCATGTCCGGCGCCAATCACGATAACGTCGTATTTAAACTCCATTCATTCAATGTCTTTAAAACAGTGCAAAGTTACGAAAAAAACTACTACTCATCCAGTTTTTCTTTTTCTTATCATTGTTTAAGGGATGGTTAGTGGCTTGTGAAATCTTTATTTCTGACGGGTTATGAATTAAATGATAATTCCAATATTAAGTAAATAGAGTATCTCAATTCCCCTCCTCCCGAGAGGAGGAGAATCGAAATAGTATTACTTTATCATTTAATATGAAAACACCCAAGGAAATGAGGGTTAGCGCAGCAGCTTAACGCTCTTTGGAGGCTTCACGCCTCCAGCCGCTAAGGCAAACCACCGTGGTGTTTTTCATAATATTCCTTGTCGGATATATAATTAATGGCTAATTGGGTCATGGAAAAATACACATCTATAGAAGATGTATATATTTATAACCGGCAGGGGAATGTGTGAAGTTTATCAGGAACGTAAAATCCAAGATGTAAACTTAAACAGGAAGACTATTTTTTAACTGTGAAGAAAAGCAGTATATATCAAAACAAAAGTGTAAAGTAAATCCAGGCATAGTCATTTGAAGAATATTTGACCTGAAAACAAGTAATGATGTGATCCGGTACAAGTAATGTTGTGGGTGATTACATTGCTTGTTCTCATTCATAACAAGCAATGTAATTTCAGGCAATGATCACCCCCATGAACTTTACAGAAACTATACATTTATAGGAGAATAATCCTTGGAAAGGGTTACATACCGCCGTCTATGCGGGGGAAAAAAGCTAAAAATGCCGGATTACGGACCTGTACGGTATCTACGTTAAATACGGGATATCTTATTGTATTATAGCAAGTTGATCTGTAGAAATGAAATTTTGGGCGTGAGGGTAAGTTCCCTACCCTCACGCCCAAAATTTACTCTCACTCACACTTAACATTTAGTCTATCAACCGCTTATTTCAAGAGTGAGAGTAGTGAGGGTAAATCACATCAACTTTTATTTAGCGCTCAGCTTTGATATATAAGTACCCGAAATGCCACACTTAAGTGTTTGAAATGCCACATCTGAGTATCTTAAATGCCACACTTAAACACCCGGAATGCCATACTTCGCACTTCTTCAAGTGTGGCATTCCGGTTACCGAGATGTGGCATTTCAAACGCTTAAGTGTGGCATTTGGAGAACTGTTTTTCGAGGATATAGGAGCATCTGTATTGGAAAGACTGAACGCTTTTATTTCATTCCGCTCTTTTAGCATCTATATATCGGTGGTATTGGATATATAGATACTGCATGCCCGATATATAGATGCGACATGTTCGATATATAGATGCTGCGCGTCCGATGTATATAGCTAATATCCGGAATATGAGTTGAAATTCTGTTGGTTATGTTTTGTGCACTTTTGTAGGGTTATGAATTAATTCACCACAGAGTAACACAGAGTTTCACAGAGTTTAATCAATTTGAAATCAAAAGAATATAACTCCGTGAAACTCTGTGTTACTCTGTGGTGAAAACTCATTACTAATACAAAAAAGAGTTTTTTCTATCTGCCGCCATCGTATTCCGCAAATAATTTGATATATTTGGAAACTTAAAATCTGGATGGTCAACTTATAGTCTGAATACGGTTTATGGAACAGCAACATCAATCTTTATCGGAACAACAGATAAAGGCGCAACAGAAGACTTCGGAGAAACAGGCGGAACAGCCGCAATGTTGTCCTAATTGCGGGACACCTTGTCACAGTGGTGATAAATTCTGTGAAGAATGTGGCATGGCGCTTAAAGGAACTTCATGTATACGTTGTAACTCTCCTGTTCAGCCTAATTGGGAAATATGCCCTCATTGCGGACAAGGGCTTCATGCAGAATTGTGCTCATTCTGCGGTGCCTCGATGGAAGCGGATGATTTCTTCTGTCCTGATTGTGGTAATCCTCGCACAGGGATTATCTGTCCTGACTGCAATACCCTTAATTTCCGCAGTTTTTGCCGAAAATGTAATCGTCCCCTGAATGAGATGGCAATGCAGGAAATGCAGAAGGCGAAGAAAGACCCCGTCTTTCAGGAAATGCTGGCATTGGCGCAGGAACTTGCCGATTTGGAAGAACAAATACTGAATACTGTCTCTGAAAAAATTCCGGTAGGGGAACCGGAACTGCCCCCTGTAGAATTGAGTGAAGCCGATAAGAAACTGATACAACAATATAAAGATCTCTTTTCAGGAAGCGGTTCTCTTGAAGGAATGCAGGTTGCCAGACCTGAACCGAAAGTGGAGGAACCTGTTCAAACTCGTCCGAAGATACAACTGAATGTGAAGAAGGTAGATCTTGACGAAGCAAAGCAATCTTATAAAGAGAAACTGGAAGAGATGAAGTTACTGATGGAGAAACTTCGTCCGGAAGGAGATATGACGCCACAGATGCAGCGGAATTACTATTCGGCAAGGAAATTGCCTGTTTTGCGGAAATCCGTAACAAAAGCGCCTGTTTGTTGGATATGTAACCTCTGCGGTTGCCACCATAGCCACCCAAGTGAGTGTGCCCAGCCGGAACTGGGGGGTACTTGGGTATATGAAGATGTGGTGACCGTTACAAAAACCTTTGAGTATCAGGATGATTGATCCTTCAGGGTGCCTTGCCGGATTGGCTAATCTTAAAACTATATAGAATTATGAGCGACTTGAGAGACAGTGATAAAACACTGCGTCCCGGTAGTGCGGACGGTGATAAAACTTTGCGCCCTGCCCTGAAAGCCGAGAAAACCCTTCGTCCTGGTGAAGAAGAAAAAACTCTTCGCCCGGAAGATGATAGTAAGAAGACCTTGCGCCCTGGTGTAGCTAACATTGACAAAACTCTGCATCCCGGTGGAATGGAGGATAAGACGTTGCGTCCGGTTTCGTTAGATGATGCGACCTTACGTGCCGAACAGCAAAAGGCGATTGAGGCTATCACTCGCCAGCATGATACGGAATATCTTATTAAAGGGCTGAATTACAGGGTTATAAAGATTGTCTCGGATGGGACGGGAGAAGCTCAGATCTTTCTGGTGGAAAATAAGGGAAAGCAGTACGTACTAAAACTCTATTATGTTGGTATTGAGCCGCCTCCTAATCATCAGATACTTGAAATTATAAGACAAACTCCGCGCTCGGGATTATTAGTGGATATCATAGATCATGGTCAGTGGGATAATCCGCGTGTTTCCGGTGAATTGAGGCATTATGAAGTAATGACTTACTGTAAAGGAGGCTCTTTGGATAAAATAAATCTGAAAGGAGACGAAAGAAGGCTTTGTGAAATTGCTAAACAAGCTGCTGCCGCCATTGATTTCTGCCATAAGCATGGGTTTATTCATCGGGATATAAAGCCGGGTAATTTCTTTTTTGCCGATGAGAATCAGAATCAGGTACTGCTGGGGGATTTTGGTATTTCTGTAAGATGCGATCAAAATGGAGTTGCCCGTACGGACCAGGCTCGTACCCGCATTTATGCAGCTCCCGAAATGTATTATACGGTTCCCGGTGAGAATCGGGTGGAGATTGACACGAAGAGCGATTTTTACTCTCTTGGTATGGTTTTGCTCTGTCTGTGGATGGGCGAGAAAGAGTTTAAAGAAAGAGAATTTGAACTGATGAAGCGTAAACGCACGGGAGATTTGCCTTTTCCTGCGGATTTATCGGGACGAACGCTGCAATTAATAAAAGCATTGACCGCACCTCAGCCGGAAAAACGTTGTGGATTTACCGAAATCGTTCGTTGGGCTCGGGGAGAGGATGTATTCAGTGATTTTGTCGGGCAGGAAAGTAAACGTCGTTTCAGTATTATTTTTAATGCCGGAAAGAATCAGATAGCACATTCACCCGAACAATTGGCTGATTTTATGCGACAGGATCAGAATCTTGCCATTAAATATCTCTATACCGGTAAGCTTACTAAATGGCTGAATGATAATCAGCGGCCGGAATTGGTTTCGGAAATCGAAGATATTGTGGAAAAGCGCTATCCGAAAGACCAGACTGCCGGACTGTATGCCGCCTGTTATACGCTCAATGTGGATATGCCCTATTATGATGTCAAGGGACGTCCGCGGACTACCGCCGAAGAAATAGCGCAATCTCTCATTGAGAATTTCAACACTTACCAGACTACCTTGGCGAATGCGAACGATCCCCTGTTTCTCTTTTTTAATGCGCACGATCTGAAACGGCTTACGGATAATGCAGCTCCCTTGTTTAATAAAAAAGGTCGCCAAAGGGAGGCTTTATGGCGTTTGATCTATGAACTTGATCCTTCACGTCCTTATGAATTGATCGATGAAAAGGGGAATTTGGGGCGTTGTAATACACCGGAAGAAGTTCTTCATTATGCTTATAATCATATGTTGAGTGCCGACTCGTGGAATGATTTGGCAGAAGAGTCTTTCCTGATATGGTTGGCAGGCCGTGATAAAGGATTGGTAGGGAAGATACGTACTCAATTGAAAGGCTTCAGTACATCGGATGCTGCGGTAACTTACGGTGTACTTTATAATTTGAGTCCTAAAGTTTCCTTCACCCTGCAAATGGACGAGGCAGCAAATAATTATTATTTCACACATACTCAAATAGCCCAATTCATCAATCAACAGTTGATGGTTTACAAGAATACACCGAAGAATGATCCGGATCATGAATATGCTGATTATATTCTCGGTATGCTCTCAAGTCTGAAAGGTTCGCGGCTCTATTTCTATCTGAAGTCTAAGGGTGTGTATGAGGATAAGATTGAATGGATAAATTATTGCTTTGAACTGAAATCCAAAGATAATCTCCGGAAAGCAGGTCCTTACAACTGGATAATAGCTACTTTCAAGATGATCAAGGGATTGGGTGCTTTACCTTATTATTACTTCAAGGATAGTGATAAGAGTATAACCGATTTGGACGGATTGAGGTCCATTCCATCGAAAGAAGTTAAGGCAGAACTGGAGAGTGGATATCTGAGAGACTGGCTTACTACTTTCTTTCAGGAGAATCCGTTGAAGAATCTTTCTCCCAAATTCGCATATGAGCAGGAAACGGTGAAATATCTCGAATTCATCGAGAAAATAGATAGTAAAGATACAGATGTTTCCAATTTCCGTATTGCCACCAATTTTGTGAATAAGAACCTGCGGAAAGTGCGTTTGCGTTGTAGGACGCTGACGATGATGCGTGTCTTGCTGGGAATACTGTGTTTCATTCCTATTTTGGCTTTTGCGGTTGCATTATGCTTCTACGGGCTTCCGTTCACAGAAAACCCGTTGTCCGGTTTCTCTGTCGGTTCCATTGTGACGATGGGTATCATCTTCGGTATTCTTATTTTTGTAACTTCTGATTTTGAGAATCTTATCGGAAGTGCTATTTTAGGTTTTATTGTGGGGGCAATTATCTATTATACAGTCTATTTTGTGCTGGATCTCATCATGCCCTATGCTCATTATGTACTGGCTGGACTTTTGCTCCTACTGGCTTATTATCTGATGAAAAGCTGTTATTTCAAGCTTCCGGTTGAGCGGAGGTTGCATGATCATTTGCTGAATCCCGGTTTTGAGGAAACAGGCTTGGAGCCATTGCATTTTGCTTTTAAGGCGAGTGTGGGGACACACTTTGAGTCTTCTATTGGCGGTGAATCGGCACAATATGCTAAATATCTGAAAGATTGTATCCGTAAATTTTCTTATCGTGCTGTACTTTCCATGGTGGTGGTAGGTTGGCTGGCCTATTTGTTTGTGCAATATACTCCGGCATTCGGACTGGATGCCTCCCGTTTTCTGCAAAACGATGGAAAGCTTAAAGAACTGGTAGGTACATGGGAGGGTACGTTTGAAGGGCGTAATGCTACACTGAACATAACGACAGCAAACTCGGAAGGCTTGAAAGCTACCATACATGTGCAATATACGAATCTGACCAATGAAGCACTGACGGGCACTGTGAATACCGTTACGAATACTATCCATTTTGACGATGTATACAAGAACGGTACTCTCGATGGGCAGTATAACGGTACGTTCACCGGCGATGGAATGGATGCTTTTGAAGGTACTTATGAGAATTATACGACCAAAAAACAAGTGAACTTCAGTTTCAAAAAAGCGAAAGCAGATGTAGAGAACTGATAAATGAAGATGACTATGAATTGTCCGAAATGTAATAAGCCGAACCGTGAAAAGGCTGTTTTCTGCAAATGGTGTGGTACCAATGTGGTTACTAAAGCTACCGAACCGCTGCGTGAGTTGGTGGGGATGGAAACCGTCAAGAACCAGTTGCAGGATTTGGTAAATACTTGTGAGTCGCTTGCTTTGCGTGCACAGCGTAGTGGCATTTCCATTCGTCTGGGCATGGACATGATTATTACGGGAAATACCGGAACCGGTAAAACCAAACTGGCAGGAGTATTGCAAAAACTATTGTATTCCAGTGGTATTATCAAGAAGCCTGCCATGAAAGTAGTGGATGCAGTGGATTATGAGGAGTTTGCCAAAGAGTGGGAAAAGAATACTGCCGATCTGAAAGGGGGGATTCTTTGCATTGAAAATGTGCAGAAGCTTTTGCCTTCGGGTGCAGCCAATGATATCAATAAGCTTGATAAGCTGTTCAGCTGTATGGATAAGTGGAATAATGATCCGATAGTCATTCTTTCCGGGCTTTCATCGGCCTTTAAAGAGTTTCTGGTATCCAATCCTGATGTGCGCAATCGCTTTGAGTATTACTTCGATCTGAAAGATTTCAGTATGGAGGAACTGAAGCAGCTTTGTATCTATGAACTCAAAAAACGTTATGGGATTGCATTGAGTGAGGAAGCGGATGCTAAATTGGAACGTGTGTTTAAGAATGAGATGCGACAGAAATCAGATGATTTCGGGAATGGGCATTTGGCTGTGAAAAAGGCGGCTGATATCTTTGCCAATACTATCAAGCGCGATCCGAATGCATCGGTTGCCATTCCTGAGGATATTCCCGGTAAAGAGTTCCGGCAGAAGAGTTATGAGGAGATCATGGCAGAGTTGGATGAGTTTGTCGGTATCGATGAAATCAAGGCAACGGTGCAGAAAATCATTAATAAGATAGATTTTGAACGGGAACGGAAAGGTGCCGGAGCAAAGCGGGAGGTCAAAGATCATTTTCTGTTCCTTGGTAATCCGGGGACAGGAAAGACAACAATTGCCCGTATCTTTGCTGATATCCTGAATTCGCTGGAAGTGCTGCCCATCGGTCAGTTGGTGGAAGTTTCGCGAAAGGAGCTGGTTGCGGGATATGTAGGTCAGACGGCCTTGGCAGTGGAAAAATATGTGGATATGGCTATGGGCGGAGTACTGTTCATTGACGAAGCCTATACATTGAAGCAAGGTGATAATGACCAGTTCGGCCAGGAGGCAATTGATACGTTGCTGAAACTGGTAGAAGATCGTCGCGGGCAGTTTGTGGCTATTGCTGCCGGATATACAAAAGAGATGGGAGAATTTCTGAGTTCCAACTCGGGGATGGCCTCCCGTTTCAATGAAACGGTGACTTTCCGCGACTATAAAGCCGATGAATTGACGGAAATCTTCCGCCGACAGGTGAAGAAAGAGCATCTGACCCTGGATGAAGAGGCCGAGGCATTTATCCGTAATTACTTCTCGAAGATGTACCTGACCCGTACACGCAATTTCGGTAATGCCCGTGAGGTACGGAACGCAATGGATCGTGCAATCAAGAATCAGGGAGTCCGGTTGCTGGAACTGAAGGGTACACCGGATTATGATGCGTCTATGGTGCATGTACTGACGCGTGCCGATATTGAAGGTGAAGAAAGCAAAAATATCAAGAGTCTGGACGTTGTACTTGCTGAATTGAATGAATTCGTCGGTATGGACAGCGTAAAAGCAGAGATACGTGCGTTGGCGAACAAGATAGCCATGGACAAGGAAATGATGGAAATGGGTATTGCTGACGCTGAGGTGACTCCTGTACACATTGTGCTGACGGGTAATCCGGGGACAGGTAAGACCACCATCGCCTGTAAGTTGGGAGAGGCCTTTAAAGCCATCGGTCTGCTGCCTACCGATAAAGTCGTGGAAAAGGAGCGTAAACATCTGATAAGTACGTATCAGAATGAGACGGCCAAACTTGTGGATAAGGCTTGTGACGAAGCAATGGGCGGTATTCTTTTTATAGATGAAGCCTATGCTCTGATGCCTATCAGTGCGGGTGGAAGTAAGGACCAGACTGGAGTGGAAGCCGTGGAGGCACTAATGACCCGAATGGTGAAGGATGCCGGGAAATTTGTGGTTATCTGTGCCGGTTATCGCGCTGAAATGGAGGAATTTGTCAATAATGCCAATCCGGGCTTCCGGCGCCGGTTTAGTAATTTTCTGCATATCGAGGACTACTCGGCAGACCAGTTGATTTGTATTTATCGTTCTCTTATCAGGAAGAAAGGGAATATACTGACACCGGATGCAGAAGAGATGCTGATTAAGTTAGTCGATGAAATGGTGACCTCGAAAGATGAGAACTTTGGAAATGCAGGGGAAATGGTGAAACTCTTTGAGAAAACCAAAGCCCGCCGTGCCAATCGGCTGGCACAATTACATGCCGGAGGACAGACCTTGACTCGCGAAATATACCTGACCATCGAGGCGGAGGATATTCCGTATGATCCGCCAAAGATGATCGATGAAGAAGAGTGTATGGCTGAATTGAACCAATTGATCGGATTATCCAGCGTGAAACGTGAAGTGAAGGAGATTGCCGATTATATCAAAGTGGAGCGTGCTAAGGCGGAAGCTATGGGTAAGAAATTCCAGGGTGTAGTGGATCACTATCTCTTTGTCGGTAATCCGGGAACGGGAAAGACTACTGTGGCGCGTATCATGGGAAATATTTTCTACTCATTGGGGGTATTGCCCAGCAATCGTTTGTTGGAAGTAACCCGTAAGGATTTGGTAGAAGGCTATGTGGGGCAGACTGCCACTAAAACGGCACGGGTTGTAAAGCGTGCGGTGGGTGGTGTGTTCTTTATTGACGAAGCTTATTCACTGATGGGCGATAACTTCGGGCAGGAGGCTACGAATACCATTTTGCCGATGTTGCTTGATTATAAGGGGAAGATGGTTTGCATAGCTGCCGGGTATCCGCGTGAGATCCGCCAATGGATTGATACGAATTCCGGTTTGGAATCCCGCTTTACCAAGGTGATTCATTTTGAGGACTATAATCCCGATGAATTGGCGCAAATTTTTAGGATGAAGGTGAAAAAGGATAAGCTTACACTGACTCCTGAAGCAGAAAATGCCATGCGTGTTTACTTCACGGATTTATATAATCGTCGTGAACGTAATTTTGCCAATGCCCGTGAAGTGAATAATTATTTCGATCGGGTGAAAAAGAACCAGAGTTCCCGTCTTCGTCACGAAATGGAGCGTCCTGACTTTGATCCGGCAAGTTACAGTATATTGTTGCCTGAGGATATGGGATAATTGAATCACTAATTGTTAATTACTAAAGAAATGAGTACATTAGTCAACTGCCCTAAATGCAGAGTTGAAATAGAAAGTGATAGTTACTATTGCGATCAATGTGGTGTTGAACTGTATATTTGCCCTCAATGCCATGTGTTTGGAAAGGGGAAACGATGCACGCAATGCGGTCAGCCGTTAGTATCCGCTGCAAATCAAGTGGTGTCACCTGTGCATCCTTCGACTTCTTCCGTGAATTCCTCGGCTTCTTCTGTGAGTCCGGCTTCCTCTGAACCTGAAAAGACAATGCGTCCGGGAGTATCCGTACCTCCACTTCCTGTACGTTTGGTTTGTTCTGCCGCAGGCATTCGTTTAGGTTTGGGAAATGGTGCGGTGATTGGGCGTAGAAAGGGTGATTATGTATCTGCATTCGCTTCTCAGGGATATGTTTCCGGTACCCATGCCCGCTTACAGAAGAGCGCATCCGGACAATGGGAAATAGTGGATCTGGATTCTACCAATGGTACGTTTGTAAACGGTAACCGTCTTTCGCCGAATGTACCTGCGGTGTTTAGCATCGGAGATATCGTTCGTATAGCCAATCTTGATTTTAAGGTTGAATAGATTCGGATGGAATAGAGATCATTTTAATCGTAGGTTGTAATCATTAAATCGCAAAATTGCCTTATGTTATTATTGAAATGTCAGCTTGCCAGTGATATGGGGTGCATACGTACCAATAATGAAGACATGATACTTTTCAATGGAGGACTTTATCGTGACGAAACATACGAACAGAAGTTTGAACTCATTCCTCAGGCTCGATTTACGGCTTTTGTAGCGGATGGTATGGGCGGACACGAAGGTGGAGAATTTGCCAGTGAGTTGGCTACCCAGGCATTCGACCGTTTTATTACCGATCTTCCTTCCGATCTTTCCCATGAGGTACTGTCCGGCGAGATAAAGAATTGGGTGAATGAAACTCATGCTCTGATAACAAACAAGGGCGTTGAACTTCCTCAATACGAGGGAATGGGAACCACTTTTGTAGGCATGTTCAGTTATGAAGAGCGCATCTATATGGTGAATATTGGAGACAGTCGCCTGTATCGTTATCGTGGCGGTATTCTGAAACAACTTTCGTCGGACCATTCTATGCGGGAGCTGACCGGAGATATGACTACTCCATCCAACGTAATATATAACTCTTTGGGTGCCGGAACATCTGCTTTTGCCGATTTCACCGAATTAACCGGTCAATTATTGGATGAAGATCTCTTTTTGATTTGTTCCGATGGTTTAAGTGATATGCTTACAGATGATCAGATTGAAGAAGTTCTTCATCAAGAACCTACTGCAATCAATCTGATAGAAGCTGCAAAGGCGGCAGGTGGTAGAGATAATGTGAGTGTTGTGCTTCTGCGGGTAACAGAATAGAAAGAGGTGGCGGATCAAATGAACCATGTAGGTTTGTGAGTCAGCTTTTTTTGAAATATATATTGCTATTTCTCTATATTTTTATTTTCTTTGCTGTCAGATAACCGAATATTTTAAAGTGAAGATGCAGTTTCCATTTATCTATCTGATCGTTTTCTGTTTACTTGTGATTCTTTTTCTGGTCTGGTATATTCAGCGAACAAAGCAGCGGAAGAAGTTTCTCGAACAGGAGCATAAATACGATCAGGCTTTATTGGAAGTACATGCGATAGAGACTGAGTATTATATTTCTTTATTGAGGGATAAACAAGAAGAAACTCAAAAACTGCTTTCTCAGAAAGAAAATGAAATCAGAAAATTGGCCGATGAAAAGGCGCAATTATGCAATGTGATCTTTAAAGAGACATCCATTTATAAAACAATAGAACGGCTTAGTCGTCAGGACAAGACTAAAAACAAACAGGATTTACGTATTTTATTGGAAAATGAGCAGAAGAAACTTCGTTCTACTATTATGGAGATATACAAGGACTATATAGAGTATCTGCACCAAACCTATCCTAAATATACGGAAGATGATTGTCTATTTTCATGCCTCTCAATTTGTGGGTTAGATGATTTTACCATTGCTCTTTGCTTTGGGAATGTCAATAAGCAAATTGTGGCTCAAAGGAGGCATCGGATAAAATTGAAGGTTGCTAATTAGCCTGCTTTTTGAAGATTGTTATTACTTCTCTTTGTAAGTAAGTGATAAATAGCTAATTGTGAAAATTAGATGTTATCACTTATATTCTCTTTTTATGCTTTTATGTCACTAACTTTGTCACATTACGAATCGGGATAAATGTGAAAGGCATATGGGTGAACGCATTACTATTAGTTTTTATCCGGCGGAAAAGCCTAAGAGGAAAAAAGGATTTTTTGCTCGCTTATTCGAATGCATAAAAAGATGTATTAAGAGACTTCTGAGTTTTAGTTAACATATTTAATAACTTCTTCAAAACGCATTATTATGGATACAAATTTATTGTCGATGTCGCAGCAATTCTCCGGGCTGCCAATGGAAAGCTTAATCGGAGGTCCTTTGAATGCAGCCGCTAAGGCGAATTCTGCAATGGCTCTTACGCAAACAAGGTTTATGTTGGATACTTGTTTCAACATGGCGAAGGAGGATAAAGATGGGAAAACAATTCCGACCCAGTATGAGCCTATCATGATTGATATGATTCTTACTAGAAGTGTTATTTCAGAGGATAAAGATGGAAAGGTTTCTGTTACCCCTGCTTCTACAAAATTCACTTTGCCTCTTTTGACTATTCTGCCAATTAATTCATTAGCTGTGGAAACTGTGGATATTAATTTTGAAATGGAAGTAAAATCCAGTTTCTCTGAAGACGATAACAAAACATCTGAAAGCGCAAGTTCAGGTTCCGGTAGCTTTGAAACTAAATTGGGTTGGGGACCGCTATCTGTATCTATAAAAGGATCAGCCAGTTATTCTTCAAAGGATTCTGCTACTCATAATACACATTATGAAAAGAGCAATTCTGCCAAATATACGGTAAATGTACATGCTGGTCAGCTGCCGCTTCCTAAAGGAGTAAATACTATAATTGAAGCATTTACGCAAGCAATTCAGCCTATAGAATTGACGCCTGCGAAGACACCTGAAGGAGGAAATACTGGAAATGGAAATGCTGGAGGAGATACAACAACTTAATGATAAAATTCCAGCTTTCGGAGAAATCTAATATTAAGTAGAAATAAACGATTATGTCTGAAAACGAGCAAGGTACATTCAAACCTCAATTTGGGGCAGAACTTAACATTGAATCAATCATTGGCGCACCTTTGGTGGCGGCCTCGAAAGCCAATGTTATGATGCTGACCGGGCAGGCTCAGTTCTTGCTTGATTATTGCTTCACAAAAGAGGAGGGAAGCAACTTGCGACAACCTCTTATGATAGAGATGGTACTGAGTCAGCCGGTTGTTGATCATACGAAACAACCCACTGATCCAGGATACATCTCTATCAACAAAATGGCTTTTCAGGTTCCTTTACTGTGCTTATTGCCTTTAAATTCTCTTGCAATAGATAAGATCAATGTGGACTTTGATCTGGAAATCACATCGGTGGGTTCTTATGATTATAAATCGCAAGTAAATGCGGATGTGCAGCTTGTAGAGAAGAAGGCGGTTCTGAATGGAAGAATTGCTCCGGCCAAACAGGAATATAAGAAAAACTTCCGTGAACAATATGATAGTACTTTGTCGAGCCGTCTTAAAGTGAATATACATGCGGGCAGATTACCTTTGCCTAAAGGAGTATTGACTTTACTTGATTTGTATACAAAATCGATACAGCCCATACAAAAGATAGATAAACAGTCGGAAAAAGAAGAATAGAAGTATGATAGATCAATATATCCCATGTCCGGTATGTAGGACTCAAATACCCATTGATTTGCATTTGCTAATCCAAGGTGTGCAATTCTCATGCCCTAATTGTCAAGCGGCGATTGGGTTGGCGTCGGAAAGTCGCTCAGTAGTGAGTGAGGCGGTCGACAACTTTGAAAAGTTGAAGAAGATGGCACCTCAGAAAAAGTAAAATAGCATAATGTCGAATCATAAAACTCATCGATATGATTAGCTTTAAATTGTTTGTAGAGGCTATCCATCATGCCATTGTAAGTGCCAGCGACTCACTGATGGATAAGAATGAAGGTTTGCTGGATAAGTATTTTGAAAAGCCTGTTGACGGGGAGGGGAAAAATAAAGGGGCATTGGTTCCGAAGATAGTGCAACTTGAATATCCCGCTTTGGATGATACCGGAGCAGTTACTACTACAACAGTTCAGGTCCCTTTAATCACATTGGTACCTGTTACGGCTTCTAAAATAGAGAAGGCTACTGTGACGGCAGAATTTGCCTTGGAAGTTATAAACGATGAACTACAGATCAGCTTCCCTAATAAAAAAATATCAGAAAATGCTACGGTGGGAAAATTGGAGATTGTTATTTCGCCACAAGAATTAACGGATGGGTTGGAATTGATTATCGAGGGATATGCAAATGCTTTGAAACGACAGATTACCTGATAGAAAAGGAGCTTTTCTTGAGAATTAAGTCTTTGCAAGGTGTTAACCTCTTGTTTTTTATAATTTCCCATCTTCTTTATTTTTTGCTATTGGATCTCACAAATTGGTATGTTTTTCTCGTGTATCTTTCTATCTTAGCGAATAAATGGAAAGATTATTGCATTTATTGAGTCAATTGCGTTATTCTGAAAATAAATTTGTAGCTAACTTTGCTTCCAAACATTAAATAGAGTTACATACCATGAAAAAATTATTCATCTCGTTATTTTTAGTAACGTTTTTTATTTTGGAGAGTTCGGCTCAATGGAAACCGGCCGGAGATAGAATAAAGACAAAGTGGGCAGAACAGATCAATCCTTCCGATGTATTGCCCGAGTATCCAAGGCCCATCATGCAGCGTAATGACTGGAAAAACCTGAATGGTTTGTGGGATTATGCTATTATTGATAAAGGTGGACGCATTCCAACGGATTTTGAAGGCCAAATTCTCGTACCTTTTGCTGTAGAATCGTCTTTGTCCGGAGTAGGAAAAAGAGTGAACGAAAATCAGGAAGTAATCTATCAGCGGAGCTTTGAGATACCTTCAGCCTGGAGAGGAAAACAGGTTTTGCTACATTTTGGTGCCGTTGACTGGAAAACCGATGTATGGGTGAACGATATTAAGGTTGGAAGTCATACCGGAGGATTTACTCCATTCTCCTTTGATATAACTCCTGCCTTGTCGGCTAAAGGTAACAACCGTCTGGTTGTAAAGGTTTGGGACCCTACGGACAGAGGCCCTCAACCACGTGGTAAGCAAGTCAGCAGACCGGAAGGTATCTGGTACACTCCTGTAACAGGTATCTGGCAAACTGTATGGCTGGAACCTGTTGCTGGTAAACATATTGAGAATCTTCGTATTACTCCTGATATTGACCGTCATCTGTTAACGGTAAAAGCTGAATTGAACACCAACAGCACATCAGACTTCGTGGAGGTGAATGTGTATGATGGTAATCAATTAATTGCTGTCGGTAAGAGTATTAATGGGGAACCTGTAGAAGTGGCAATGCCTGAAAATGCAAAACTGTGGAGCCCTGATTCTCCTTTTCTCTATACTTTGAAAGTTACTTTAAAAGAGGGGAATAAGATTGTGGATAAGGTGGATAGCTATGCGGCCATGCGTAAATATTCCACTCGCAGGGATGCCAATGGTATCGTACGTTTGGAACTGAATAATGAAGCGCTGTTCCAGTTTGGCCCGCTTGATCAAGGTTGGTGGCCTGACGGTCTGTATACGGCTCCTACGGATGAAGCTTTACTGTACGACATTCAGAAGACAAAAGATTTTGGTTATAATATGATCCGTAAACATATTAAAGTAGAGCCTGCCCGTTGGTATACATATTGCGACCAGCTTGGAATTATTGTGTGGCAAGACATGCCGAGTGGTGACCGCAACCCGCAATGGCAGAACCGGAAGTACTTTGATGGTACGGAAATGAAGCGTTCAGCCGAATCAGAAGCTTATTATCGCAAAGAATGGAAAGAAATAATGGACTGTCTGTATTCTTATCCTTGCATTGGTACCTGGGTGCCATTTAATGAGGCTTGGGGACAGTTTAAGACCGTTGAAATTGCTGAATGGACGAAACAATATGATCCGACCCGTTTGGTGAATCCAGCAAGTGGCGGTAACCATTATACTTGTGGTGATATGCTTGACCTGCATAATTATCCGGCACCTGAGATGTACTTGTATGATGCTCAGCGTGCAACTGTTTTGGGTGAATACGGTGGTATCGGTCTTGTTCTGAAGGATCATATCTGGGAGCCGAACCGTAACTGGGGTTATGTTCAGTTTAATTCTTCCAAAGAAGCTACGGATGAATATGTGAGGTATGCCGATATGCTGTATAAGATGGTAGACAGAGGATTCTCCGCAGCTGTCTATACGCAGACTACTGACGTGGAAGTGGAAGTGAATGGCCTGATGACCTATGACCGTAAGGTTATTAAACTGGATGAAAAGCGTGCTAAAGAAATAAATACACGTATCTGTAATTCGTTGAAAAAGTAATCTTCCGGGAAGGAGGAGGTTATGAACCGAACGATTATAAAGCTTTTCTTTTATTTGTGCATATTGACGGCGTTGCCGTCATATGCACAAAATGCTGTTCATTACTATTTTAAGACAATGGACATCCGGAACGGTCTCTCACAAAATACGGTATATCAGATTTTGCAGGACAGGAAAGGCTTTATGTGGTTTGGGACTAAAGACGGTTTGAACCGTTATGATGGTCTATCTTACCGCGTATACAAAAAGGAAAATTCCGGTTTAGGCAAGAATTTCATTACTGCACTTTATGAAGACCATGAAGGGAATATCTGGATAGGGACGGATGGGGGAGTCTTTATCTATAATCCGGTGCTTGATTCTTTCACAGCTTTCAATCAGACAAGTGATAAAGGAACTGTCATTAAAGACTTCGTAACCATGATTGGAATCGATGAATACGATAATATTTGGATATCGGTGGAGAATCAGGGCTTGTTTTGCTACAACCATGAGAAAAGGTTACGGAATTATCTGCATGATTCGGGCATGTCCAATGTAGCTCGTTTCTGGCTTAACGAAAGTACCTGCTGGTTGGCTTTGTATGCTGACAATCTTTACTACACAAAGGATAATTTTGAAAGTCCGCTACAACCTTTTAAGGATGCAGATGGCAATGAGATATTTAAAGGAGATATCATTAACTGGCATGTCAGTGGGCCGCACAATTGCGTTTATATAGCTTCGGTTAACGGATTGACTGAGATAAACTTTACCACCGGCAAAACTCGCAGATTGTTGAACGCTTATGTACGCGTATTGCAATTCAAATCCGATGATGAGCTGTGGGTAGGTACGGAATCTGGTCTGTATATATACAATCTGGCAAATGATAAGGTGACACATCTGTCGGTTCCTGATCAGGATGATTCTTATGCATTGTCGGATAACGCCATTTATTCACTGTGCCGTGACAAGGAAAATGGTATGTGGATAGGTTCATATTTCGGTGGTGTGAACTATTATCCATATCAATGGACTTATTTTGAGAAATTCTATCCAAGAGATGATCTCAGGCACTTCGGGCGTCGGGTACGAGAAATATGCGAAAGCAATGACGGTACGTTGTGGATAGGTACCGAAGATAAGGGATTATTCAATTATGACCCTGCGAACGGTAAAATAGTACCTTTTGATCATCCTGCCATTTACAAAAATGTTCATGCACTTTGTCTGGATGGAGATGATCTATGGGTGGGCACTTTTTCCGGTGGGTTAAATCGGGTGAATTTGCATACCAGGCAAGTGAAGCATTATTCCAGAGGTAAAACTCAGAACTCTATGTCCGCTAATGATGCTTTTACCATTTGCAAAACCACTACAGGCGATGTCTGGATCGGTACAACGGCCGGTCTGCTGAAATACAACCGCTCTTCTGACGACTTTACACGCATTGCTGAACTGAAGAGCATGTTCACTTATGATATATTGGAGGATTTCAACGGCAATCTCTGGTTTGCTACTTTCTCCAATGGAGTCTTTTGCTATAATGTCCGAAGTCAGAAGTGGAAAAATTACCTGTCGAATGAAAAAGACTCTGCTTCGCTCTCTTACAATAAGGTGATCAGTATCTATGAAGACAGCAGAAAATGTCTGTGGTTTATGACCTTGGGTGAGGGCTTCTGCCGTTATAATCCGGAGACGGATAACTTCACCCGCTATGATATGTCGAAAGGTTTTCCAAGTAATACTATCTATAAGATGGTGGAGGATAAGCGGGGAAATCTCTGGCTTACAACTAATAACGGTCTTGTCTGCTTCAATCCGGAGACAGAGAGCAAGCATGTCTATACCACGGCCAACGGATTGTTGAGCAATCAGTTTAATTTCCAGTCCGGATATTGTGACAGAAAAGGACGTATTTACCTGGGCAGTATCAATGGGTTTATAGCTTTTGACCCAGAAACTTTTGTAGAGAACACTTTTCTTCCTCCGGTGGTCATTACTGATTTTTACTTGTTCAACAAGCGGTTATCAGTGGATAGTCCGGATTCTCCTATGGAGAAGAGCATTACTTATTCAGATGAAATAGAGCTTGATGCCAATCAGAATTCCTTTTCTCTTCAGGTGGCTGCCTTAAGTTATCAGGCTCCCGAGATGAATCGGTTAGAGTATAAGCTGGAGGGTTTTAACAGTGAATGGTATACGGTAGGCAGGAACTCCATGATCAATTACTCCAATCTGCCTTACGGAAGTTATACGTTGCGTATAAAGGGATCTAATAGCGATGGTAAATGGAATGAAGCGCAACGTGTGCTTAAAATACGTATTCGACCTCCTTTTTACTTGTCTACCTGGGCCTATGTCGTTTATGTACTATTGGCTTTATGTTCTCTGGTTGCCGTTATTTTCTATTTTAGGAGAAGGACCCAACAGAAGCATCAGCAGACCATGGAGAAGTTTGAGCGTGAGAAGGAGAGGGAACTGTACACGGCTAAAATAGATTTCTTCACGAATGTAGCTCATGAGATACGTACGCCGCTTACACTCATAAAGAGTCCGCTTGAGAATGTGTTGTCATCCAAATCGGTATCCGATGAAATCAGGGATGATTTGGAGATAATGGACCTGAATACAAATCGGCTGCTCGATTTGGTCAATCAGTTGCTCGATTTCAGAAAAACGGAGACGCAAGGATTCCAACTGAATTTTGTGGAATGTGATGTGTCGGATATCCTGCAAAAGACGTGTAAACGTTTTAGACTTTCGGCACGTCAGAAAGAATTGGAATTGGTTATTGACTCTCCCGAAACGGTGTATGCTTCGGTCGATAAGGAAGGATTGACCAAGATTATCAGTAATCTGCTTTCCAATGCCATCAAGTATTCTGAAACTTATATCCGCGTTAGGCTGTATGTGGAAGAAGATAAACTGTTGTTTTCGGTTTGTAATGACGGTCCTGTTGTTCCGGCAAAAATGCGTGAAGAGATTTTTAAGCCGTTCATCCAGTATAAGGAGGGAGTCTTGAGCTCTGTATCCGGTACCGGTATTGGGTTGGCATTAGCCCGTTTGCTTGCCGAACTGCATGAAGGTGCATTATACATGGAAGATTCCATGGAATGTAATTGTTTCCTGTTGTCACTTCCGTTGAAGCATGTACAAACTGTTACAATAGAACGAAAAGAACCGGTAATGAATGAAGAATCATCCGGAGAAGGAGAACCGGAAACCGGTCGTAAACAATGCCGGTATACCCTGTTGGTTGTAGAAGATAGTTTGGAGATGCGGTTGTTTGTGACTAAACAATTGTCATCGGAATATCAGGTGCTGACAGCCGTCAATGGTATAGAAGCGTTGAAAGTGTTGGGAGAACATACGGTCAATCTGGTTATTTCTGATATTATGATGCCCGAGATGGATGGATTGGAACTGTGTGAACATCTGAAGTCGGAGCTCGATTATAGTCATATTCCCATTATATTATTGACAGCTAAAACCACCCTTCAGGCAAAAATAGAAGGTATGAGGCTTGGTGCGGACGTTTATATAGAAAAACCGTTCTCTGTGGAATACCTGAGAGTATGTGTGTCTAACTTGTTGAGTAACCGCGAGAAGTTGCGGGTTTCTTTTGCTCATTCTCCTTTTGTACAAGCTAACAGTATGGCGATGACTAAAGCAGACGAAACCTTTCTTAAAACATTGAAAGAAGTAGTTGTGGCCAATATGCAAAATCCTGAATTCTGTCTTGATGATATGGCGAGCCTGCTGAATATGAGCCGTTCGAGCCTGAACCGGAAAATAAAAGGGATATTGGATTTGACCCCGAATGATTACATTCGTCTGGAACGTCTGAAGAAGGCGGCACAGCTGTTGCAGGAAGGAGAATGTAAGATCAATGAAGTGTGTTACATGACTGGGTTCAATACCCCTTCTTACTTCACAAAATGCTTCCAGAAGCAGTTTGGAGTTCTGCCTAAGGACTTTATAAAGTGACAACAGGGGCGATTGGTACTATTTTCGCATTGTTTGGATAAATATTTATACTCTATATCTCAATATTTTGCTATTTTTGGACTGTCATTTTATATCGCTGTTCCGCCTTCAGTAAAAGACGGGAAATAGGCTTTATTTTAAAGATTATATTATGAAAGATACATTGATCAGCAGGAGAGAGTTTCTGAAAGATATAGGGATGATTGGAGCCGGAGTGCTGTTATCGGCAAGCCCTTGGCTTTCTGCTTTTTCGGAAGTTGTAGAAACATCCGGTGAAAAGTGCCGTCTGGCTATTATCGGTCCGGGTTCAAGAGGACGTTTTTTGATGAGCTTTCTGGTACAGAATCCTAAAGTAGAAATTGTGGCATTGTGCGATATCTATCAGCCTTCTATTGAAAAAGCACTGGAGCTGGCTCCGAAAGCTAAAGTTTATGACGATTACCGGGAAATACTGGAAGATAAAACCGTTGATGCCGTACTGGTAGCTACTCCTCTTAATTCCCATTGCCAAATAGTGCTGGATGCTTTTGATGCCGGCAAGCACGTGTTCTGTGAGAAATCTATAGGCTTTACGATGGAAGAATGTTTCCGCATCTATAATAAGCACATCAGTACGGAGAAAGTATTCTTTACCGGCCAGCAACGTCTTTTTGATCCGCGATACATTAAGGCCATGGAAATGATTCATGCCGGTACTTTTGGTGAGATAAACGCCATCCGTACTTTTTGGAACCGGAATGGAGACTGGAGGCGGGAAGTGCCTTCACCTGATCTGGAACGTCTGATTAACTGGCGTCTGTATCGCGAATATTCCAAAGGACTGATGACTGAACTGGCTTGCCATCAGTTGCAAATAGGGAGTTGGGCACTGCAAAAGCTTCCCGAGAAAGTGATGGGACATGGGGCTATCACCTATTGGAAGGATGGTAGGGAAGTATATGATAATGTAAGTTGCATATATGTGTTCGATGACGGAGTGAAGATGACATTTGATTCTGTCATATCCAATAAATTCTATGGTTTGGAAGAACAAATCATGGGTAATCTGGGGACGGTGGAACCGGAGAAAGGTAAATACTTCTTTGAAAGTGTCCCTCCTGCACCTGGATTTTTGCAGATGATTAACGAATGGGAGAATAAAGTGTTTGATTCCTTACCTTTTGCCGGAACTAGCTGGGCACCGGAAACTGCCAATGAAAACAAAGGGGAATTTATTCTGGGAGAACGACCTAAATCGGATGGTACTTCTTTGTTATTAGAAGCTTTTGTTGAGGCTGTTATTACCCGTAGGCAGCCAGAACGCATAGCTGAAGAGGGCTATTATGCAAGTATGCTTTGCCTGTTGGGCGATCAGGCTTTACAGGAAGAACGGGTACTATACTTCCCCGATGAATATAAAATCAACTACTTGAATCATCAAGCTAAAACACCTGAAGCCGTATGAAAAATACAGTCATTACTGCCCGCCGGAAAAAGATAGAACTGCTGACTTTGCTGGCGTGCTTCATTATAGGCAATCTGGCAAATCTGTATGCCATAATTTCTTATGAGACACCTTTCTCGGAGATGCTGACATCCTTTTTCTATGTCCTCGCGTTTTCGGGCGTGCTTTATGTCTTTTGGACAATCCTGCGCATTCTGTTCTATGGGATAAGAAGTCTGTTTTTGAAGAAAAGAAATGCGGCCTGAAGATGATCAAGACTCAGTAACTTAATTAATACCAATGATATATGACGACACGAAGAGATTTTTTGAAAACGATGACAATGGCTTCTGCCGGACTGGCATTCGGGGCCGGTGATGTGCTGGGAGCCCGTGCTTCCACTACGCAAAGGAAAGTGACGGATAAAGTGAAGATTGCCTATATAGGCATTGGAAACCGTGGCGAGCAGATTATAAACGATTTTGCCCGTACCGGTATGGTAGAAGTTGTGGCTCTGTGCGATGTGGATATGGGAGCCGCTCACACCCAGAAAGTGATGAACCAGTATCCTAAGGCGAAACGTTTCCGCGATTTCCGTCAGATGTTTGACAAGGCGGGCAATGATTTTGATGCAGTAGCCATAGCTACTCCCGATCATTCACATTTCCCTATCAGTATGCTGGCTTTGGCATCAGGTAAACATGTGTATGTGGAGAAACCTCTGGCACGTACTTTCTATGAAGGAGAATTGCTGATGCAAGCTGCACTGAAACGTCCGAACCTGGCTACACAGGTCGGTAACCAAGGACATTCGGAAGCTAACTATTTTCAGTTCAAGGCGTGGATGGATGCCGGTATTATCAAGGATGTAACGGCTGTGACGGCACACATGAACAATCCCCGTCGCTGGCACAAATGGGATACCAATATCTATAAGTTCCCTTCCGGCCAGCAACTGCCGAAAGACATGGAGTGGGATGCCTGGTTGGGAGTAACTCCTTATCACGAATATAACAAAGACTACCATTTGGGACAGTGGCGCTGCTGGTACGATTTTGGAATGGGCTGTCTGGGTGATTGGGGTGCACATATCCTGGATACGGTTCACGAATTCCTGGAATTGGGATTGCCCTACGAAGTGTCTATGAAATATGCCAACGGACATAATGACTATTTCTTCCCTTATTCTTCCACTATCCTGTTCCGTTTCCCTCAACGTAAGGGTATGCCGCCGGTTGACATTACATGGTATGATGGTCTGGACAATCTTCCTCCTATCCCTGCCGGTTATGGGGTATCCGGTTTAGATCCTAATATTCCTGCAACTAATCAGGGAGATACGCCGGCCTCCAGTCTGAACCCCGGAAAGATTATTTATACAAAGGATTTGATATTTAAGGGTGGAAGCCATGGCAGCACACTTTCCATAATACCAGAGGAGAAAGCTAAGGAAATGGCAGGTAAACTGCCGGAAGTACCTAAGAGCCCGTCGAATCATTTCGAAAATTTCCTGTTGGCTTGTATGGGACAGGAAAAGACCCGCTCACCGTTTGAAATTAACGGTGTGCTGGGGCAGGTATTCTCATTAGGAGTGATTGCTCAACGTCTCAATACGCAAATATTCTTTGATCCTCGCACCAAGCAGATTACAAATAATGAGTTTGCGAATGCAATGTTGGCCGGCGTACCGCCTCGTAAAGGATGGGATGAGTTCTATAAACTGTAATTGCATAGTATTAAATAATCAATAGAAGAAATATCAATATGAAAAAGAATTATTTGTTGCTTTTGTTTGTGTTTTGTGCATCTGTGGTTTCGGCGCAAAACTGGGAGCCGCTTTTCAATGGGAAGAACCTGAGTGGCTGGAAGAAGCTGAATGGTAAAGCCGAATACAAAGTGGTAGATGGTGCTATTGTCGGCATTTCGAAGATGGGAACACCTAACACATTTCTGGCTACAAAGAAGACGTATGGTGATTTTATCCTGGAGTTTGATTTCAAAGTAGATGATGGCTTGAATTCGGGTGTGCAGCTGCGCAGTGAAAGCAAGAAAGACTACCAGAAAGGACGCGTGCACGGCTATCAGTTTGAGATTGATCCCTCTAAGCGTGCCTGGTCGGGTGGCATCTATGATGAGGCCCGTCGCAACTGGCTTTATCCGCTGACACAAAATCCGGCAGCTAAGAGTGCTTTCAAGAACAATGAGTGGAATAAGGCTCGTATCGAGGCTATAGGTAATTCTATCGCTACCTGGATTAATGGAGTGCCTTGTGCCAATATCTGGGACGATATGACTCCTGTCGGTTTTATTGCTTTGCAGGTACATGCTATCGGTAATGCTGCCGATGAAGGAAAAACAGTCAGTTGGAAGAATATCCGCATTTGTACAACAGACGTAGAGCGCTACCAGACAGACCGGAAAGCTCCGGAGATAAATGTTATCCCCAATACCATCTCTCCGAACGAAGCAAAAGAAGGTTGGACACTTCTTTGGGACGGTAAGACTTCAGAAGGTTGGAGAGGAGCCAAATTGAATTCTTTCCCTGAAAAGGGTTGGAAAATGGAAAACGGCATCCTGAAAGTGATGAAGAGTGGTGGCGCTGAATCTGCTAACGGTGGCGATATCGTAACTACCCGCCAATACAAAAACTTTATCCTGAAAGTAGATTTCAAGATTACTGAAGGCGCTAACAGTGGAGTGAAATATTTCGTAAACCCCGATATGAATAAAGGAGCCGGTTCGGCTATTGGTTGCGAGTTTCAGATTCTTGATGATGATAAGCATCCTGATGCTAAATTGGGCGTGAAAGGAAACCGTACATTGGGTTCACTTTACGATTTGATTCCTGCTCCGGCAGATAAACCTTTCAACAAGAAAGATTTCAATACGGCTACGATTATCGTGAAAGGTGACCGCGTAGAGCATTGGCTGAATGGTGTGAAGCTCATCGAATACACACGTCAGAACCAGATGTGGGATGCACTGGTTGCATATAGCAAGTATAGAGATTGGCCTAACTTCGGTAATTCAGAGTCTGGAAACATTCTTCTGCAAGACCATGGCGATGAAGTTTGGTTTAAGAATATAAAGATCAAAGAGTTGTAATTAATAGTATGTCTTTGAAAAGGGTGAGTTGCAGAATTGTGGCTTGCCCTTTCATTTTTCTTTAGGAAACACAGACTTGAAAATGCCGGACGTTATTAAACATCTTTATAAATATTCACCTTCTCAGGGTGGCTTGCTTTATGCCTGGTTTCCATCTATGCATACACGTGTCGATATAATGCTGTGTGGCAGGCAGGGGGAGGACATTTTACTGTCGGTAGTCGATGCGGTGTACAAAATGCTGTGTCGTTTAGAAAAGATGGCCAACTATTATGATGCGGATAGTGAACTGGCATATTTGAACCGGACTGCTTCTGTACATCCGCAACAGGTCAGCCACGAGCTTTATGATATGCTTGCTTTCTGTGTAGATTGCTATACCCGTACCGCTGGATGTTTTGATGTAACTATTCATTCGGCTGATTATACACCCAATTTAATCCGTAGTGTTCAACTATCACCTCAGGAGCGTACCCTTCTCTTTTTGCAACCGGGAGTGACTATCAACCTTTCCGGATTCCTGAAAGGATATGCTTTGGAAAAAACACGGAAATTGCTGCAATATTATGAAGTGAAGGATGCATTGATCAATATGGGAAACAGTTCTGTATTGGCTTTGGGGCATCATCCCTTGGCTGATGGATGGAAGGTCGGTTTTGGACAGGGCGCTGTTCTAAACGGGCGGAAACCACAGGAGTTGCTTCTTCAGAATGAATGCCTCACTACTTCCGGTAATGATTCGCATGAGCGAAAACATATTATTAATCCCCGGAACGGAAAACCGGTGGAAGGGAAAAGAGAAGTAGCGGTGGTTACGGACAATGGTGCCATAGGCGAAGTTTTGTCGACCGGTTTATTTGTAGCTGATGCCCGTCAGCAGGAAATACTGGAAGCGGAGTTCCGTCCGCGTTTGATTCTTGATCTCTAAAACAACTTTTCAACTGAAGTAGTGGGATATTTAAATCGTATCTAAGCCGTATCTGAGCCGTACTTGCTCCGTACATTCTTTGCTCAGAAGTACCTCTGGACGAAGAAACTACGGATTTGATACGGAGCAAGTACATCTCGGGTATTCTGTATGCAAGAATAAGACCTGTTTGTACAATATCTGTGTCAGAGGTATAGCCGGATACACTACTAATACCTTTTTGCCTCGATTATTCTATAAAATGATTTTTTCGTTCTATCGGAAATTGCACATAAGCGCTACCTTTGAATGGCTGGATTCAGCTTGTTAGTATCCGGAAACTATCAGGAAGAACCGGTTTTATGGAAAACAAAAAATGATGTTTAATTAAAACTTTAAATCTTATGCAGGTAAATACAAAATTCCTCGTGTGTTCGCTTATATATATGGGGAGTCTTTCTGCGAACGCGGTGGGATCGTCTTCTTTGGCAAATGAAACGGTGCACGTATCTATCCTTTCGGCGGATCAAACAAAAAATGAACGGAACATTACAGGACGTATAATCGACGGAGATACCGGAGAGGCTCTTATTGGTGTCAGCATTCTGGTTAAAGGAGCCTCTATGGGTACGGTGACCGATGTTGATGGGAAGTTTTCATTGTCTGTGGCTACAGGAGATGTCTTGGAGATATCGTATATCGGCTATAAAAGCCAGTCGATAGTGGTTGGCAATCAGAGTGTCTTGGACATCCGGATGATGTCCGATAACGAATTGTTGGATGAAGTGGTAGTGGTGGGCTATGGCTCTCAGAAAAAAGTGAATCTGACGGGTTCTGTTGCTACGGTTAATTTTGATGATAAGACCTTGTCGCGTCCCGTAACTACGCTTGCTTCTACTTTATCGGGTATGGTGGCCGGATTGAATGTGATGCAGACATCCAGTAAGCCCAACTCAGAATCATCTACTCTGCGTATTCGCGGTACAGGTACTTTAAATGATTCTGCACCATTGGTGCTGGTCGATGGAATGGAAATGTCGCTGAATAATGTCAATCCTAATGATATCGCTTCTATCTCCATCCTGAAAGATGCCGCTTCGTGTGCTATTTATGGTAACCGGGGTGCTAATGGTGTTATTCTATTGACTACCAAGAAAGGTACGGACGGGAAAATCAATGTGACCTATTCAGGAAAATTCTCCTATAATACACCGGCTAATTTGATCCGTATGGTTTCAAACTATGCCGACTACATGGAATTTATCAATGAGGCTTCGGACAATGCAGGGCAGGCACAGGTGTTTAGCCAAACTACCATTGATACGTGGCGTGCAGCGGCCAGCAATCCGAATGGAATATCCGAATCGGGTTACCCGAATTATGTGGCCTATCCGAATACGGACTGGTACGATGAGGTGTATAATCCGAAATTGATGCAAGAACATTCTATTACGCTTACCGGTGCGGAAAAGAGAACCCGGTATAGCCTGAATGCTACGTATGTGGATAATCCCGGTCTGGTGGTGAATTCAGGAATGAAGAAATATTATATGCGCAGTAATCTGGAGTCACAGGTTGCCAGTTTCTTGGCTGTGGGGCTGAATGCATGGGGTTATCATGTAGATCAGGAAAGAAATAATGTTGATAATCTGAATGGTTTGCAAATGCAGAAAAGTACACCGGGAACCTATCCGTATTACGATGGGAAATATGGAGCTCCCGAAGCCCTCGAAGAAGATCCGGTAGTTAACAATCCGGCCTATTATCTGAATAGTGCGGGAGGCTTTTATAAAACAACGAAATTCTTTGTGAATCCTTATATTAAGATTGATTTCCTTAAGAACTTCCATTTGACTTCTAACTTCTACTACGATCATTATCGGCAGGAGAATCTGTGGCATTATTCCGATTATCAGGAAAGATTTTCATTCCAACGTGGAGAAACTATGAATGTTCCTCCTACTTCCGAATTGCTTGCGGAGTACCCTGTGAAATATTATATTGATGGAAATCAGAGCTGGAAAAATACTACCACCTTAAACTGGGGACAGATTTTCAAAGGTAAACACGATGTGGCAGCCTTAGTGGGCTATGAGGAATTCCGCAAATGGGCACGTACTACCGACATTAGTAAGAAAGGGATGCTTGATACCAGTCTTACAGATTTTGACGCATTGACGGAGCCTGATTATATCGATGGAAGCACTACAGAGTTTTCATCTCGTTCTGTCTTTGGTCGTGTTACTTATACGTATGATTCCCGTTACTTATTTGAGGCGAATGTCCGTTATGACGGTTCCTCCCGTTTTTCTCCGGAGAACCGCTGGGGTATATTCCCATCCTTTTCGGCAGGGTGGCGTTTGTCGGAAGAGAAATTCATGAAGAAGATGAATTGGCTCGACAACCTGAAACTACGTGTTTCCTGGGGACAACTCGGAAATAATTCAATCGGTAACTATGAATGGCAGGCTGTTTATGCTACGGCTCCCCATTATGCTTTTGGCAACAAGGAGGTTCCCGGACTGGGCATGGGAAGTTTTTCCAACTATAACCTGGAATGGGAGACAACTACGGTTACCAACCTGGGTATCGACTTCTCTATGCTGAAAAACCGTTTGAGTGGAACAGTGGAGGTTTATAATAAGTTGACGGACGGTATCTTGTATAATCCAACTTTGTCACCTACTTTGTCTGGGTTCAGTTCTCCCCGACAGAATATTGCAGAGGTTACTAATAAGGGACTTGAAATAACCTTAGGTTGGAATGATCGGATCGGTTCTGTCTCGTACGGCATATCCGGAAACTTCTCTTACAACAAGAATGAAGTAACCAAATACAAAGGAGAACTTGTCCGCGGATGGCAGCAGAATGCGGATGGTAGTTCCACTTATTATACCAATTTGGGTGAGGTTTCAACAGGAGACTTGCAGCGTGTTTTGGAAGGGCACATGATCAATGAATTTTATGTGCTGAACGTATATAAAGGCAATAGAAACTATTTTAATGCCGATGGTACGGTAAATCCGAAAGGAGGGCCTTCTGACGGAATGATCCGTACGGAAGATGATATGAAATGGTTGCAGGCCATGACGGATGCCGGATATAAGTTCTATCCGAAACAGGGAATCGGCAAGAGTAATATCTGGTATGGTGATATCATTTATGCAGACTTGGATGGAGATGGCATTTATGGTGACGACGATGACAAGGATTTCCAGGGTTATTCTAAAACACCGAAGTATTATTTCGGCTTCCAGACAAACCTGTCATGGAAAGGCATTGACTTCTCTATGAACTGGGCTGGTGCTGCCGGATTCAAAATCAACTGGTATCAGTCTGGTGAGAATAGTAGTATAACCTGGTTTGGGTATGGAATGGGTAAAGATGTAGCTTATGACCATTACTTTTACGATCCTGAGAATCCGAATGATCCGCGGACAAATCTTACTTCGGCAAATCCCCGTCTCACCATGGATAAAGCAGCTCAGGTAAGTGTTTCCGGCCAGCATATTCTACATAATGGCAATTATCTGAAACTGAAGAATCTGACAGTCGGCTACACGCTCCCCAAAGATTGGGTACAGAAGGTGTGCATGCAAAATGTGCGTGTCTATGTTTCGGGAGAGAATCTGTTGACGATTACTAAGTTCAAAGGTATTGATCCTGAAATGATGAGTGGAGTGGGCTATGCTCCTATGAGACAATATGCTTTTGGTGTAAATGTTACTTTCTAAAATTAAATGGTATGAACAAGATAAATATAAACAAAGGAAGAAATCTGATGAAAACGATGGCCGCAGTGGTCCTTGTGGGAATGTCAACCGCAGGTTGCGTAGATATGGATTTGTCACCCAATGGAAAGCCGGCGGAAGGGAATGTATGGTCGACTCCTACCTTGGCGGAACAGACGATAGCGGGTGTGTATAATCAACTGTATGTGGATTATAGCGATGTTGCCAACGGATGGTTTGATATATGGTCCAGTACTATGGATTACGGTATAGGTATAGCTCCTACTTTCAATTTCTTATTTGCGACAAATTCTCCGAGCTCTGTTAAGGGGAGTTCTGCTCCCTGGCAAAGATTCTATAAGGGAATTATCAAGGCAAATGATGTGATTGGCAATCTGCCTACGGTCGAGGGATTTGATGAGACTAAAAGAAGCCGCTATATTTCAGAATGTATGTTTCTGCGTTGCTGGTGGTATTACAGGCTGAATATCTTGTATAATGGAGTTCCTTACTATAAAGATCCGATTAAGGATATTGATGAGGCAAAACTGGCACGTTCCACTCAGGATGAAGTCTGGGGATATATAGTGGATGATCTGACTTCCTGTATCAATAATCCGGATTTGCCGGATAAATACAGTTCGGATGATGCCAATTACGGGCATATTACAAAAGGTGCAGCCTATGCTTTAAGAGGCAAGGTATATCTGTGGATGAAAGAATGGAAAAAGGCGGCTGATGATTTTCAGGCAGTAAAGGATTGTGGATACACGCTCTATAAAGGTGCGGGTGAGGAGTCATACAAGAAACTGTTTAAGGTGGAAAATGAGCGTTGCGATGAAATGATATTCTCTTTGCAATGTCTGGATCATCCGGATTATACGCAGAAGAAGAACAGAGGTTTCGGTAACAGATGCTTGCCGCCCGACCCTTCAGGCAATGGATTAGGGTGGAATAATTATATTATAAACCCGCAGTTTGCCGAGTCTTACGAAAATAGAGACGGTAGTAAGTTCAATTGGGATGACATTATCCCCGGATATAATGATATGGGCATTGATAAGCGTATGGTGTATTTCCTGCGGAATAACATCACGGAGACTGAAAGAAAGAACGCAGTAGCTGCGGGGGCTGATATGTCCAAATATGATGCTTCCGGTAACGAGGAGAGGATTAAAAAAGCCTATGAAAACCGTGATCCGAGAATGGCAATGTCCGTTATAACCCCTTATGCCTCTTTTCTTGGTGGGGTTGAAGGAACTCCTAAAGAGTATGTGATGCGTTATCCTTTCCGTTCTTATACCACATATGGGGATTTGAAAACAGATACAAGTTTGAAGTTCTATTACTTAAATCGTAAGTTTGTGGGTGAAGGATTAGAGTTGCCGAATATATATTCTGAATTGGATTTGCCGTTTATCCGTTATGCGGATGTTCTGTTGAATTGGGCGGAGGCATTGAATGAGTTGAATGATCTGCCCGGAGCCATAAGCAAAGTGAATGAGGTGCGCGAAAGGGCAGGAGCCCAATTACTGGGAACCAACGAATTTACTCAGGTTACAGGAAAAACAGATATGCACCAGCGTATCATGAACGAACGCCATTGGGAATTAATAGGTGAAGACGTGATTTATTTCGATGAGATTCGCTGGAGAACCTGGAAAGATCTGAAGTTCTATAAGGACAAAGAAGGCAAGATGAATGGTATGACTCAGATATGGGGAACCAGAACTAATAATTATGCCTGGGGAGGAGATCATTACTGGAGTCTTCCGATACCGGCGAGAGAAATGCAAATGAATCCTAATATGGTGCAGAATCCGGGTTGGGATTGATGTGATTGAGTCTCTGCATACTTCATAATCTCTTTATAGGGGTTATGGAGTATGTGTCGTTTTTTATATGGTTATTAATTAAAATCAGATAGTTATGAATTTTAGAAAACATCTTTTCTCAGGAATCGTTCTCCAGGGAATAGGTTTGTCTTTGTTTGCACAGACAGATAAACCTAATATCGTAGTGATAATGACGGACCAGCAACGTGCCGATTTGTGTGGACGTGAAGGTTTTCCTATGGATATTACTCCATTTGTCGATGAATTGGCACATCAGAACGCTTGGTTCGATAAAGCGTATACGGTTATGCCGGCCAGTACTCCTGCACGTTGTTCCATGTTTACCGGCCGTTTTCCAACTGCAACTCATGTACGTACCAATCACAATGTGCGTGACATTAATTATGCGAAAGACTTGGTAACCGTTCTGAAGGAGAATCATTATAAAACAGCTTTAGTAGGTAAGAATCATGCTTATCTGAACTCAAAGGATATGGATTTCTGGTCTGAATATTCTCACTGGGGGAAGAATAAGCCGGTGACGGAAGGAGAGCGTGCTATTTCCAAATTCTTTAAAGAGGCAGTCGGGCAGTATCTGGAACCTTCGCCTATACCTTTGAAAGATCAGCAACCTACGAGAATTGTGGATGAGGCTATAGAGTGGATAGATAGCCAGAAGGACAATCCGTTCTTTGTATGGGTTTCATTCCCTGAACCGCATAATCCGTATCAGGTTTGTGAACCTTATTATTCAATGTTTGCACCGGATAAGATTCCGGCTGTGAAGACTTCACGTAAGGATGTATTGAAGAAGGGAGAAAAGTATCAGATTCTGGCGGAACTGGAAGACGCTTCTTGTCCTGATCTTGAAAGAGACCTACCTCGGTTGCGTGGAAATTATATGGGGATGATTCGTCTCATTGATGATCAGATCAAACGCTTGGTTGAGGATCTGAAGGAAAAGGGACTATTTGAGAAAACTATCATCGTTGTTCTGTCCGATCATGGAGATTATTGCGGTGAATACGGACTAATTCGTAAGGGAGTAGGCTTGTCTGAGTCTCTAACCAGAATACCGATGGTTTGGGCAGGCTATCAGATAAAGAAGCAGCCTAAAGCTATAGATGCGCATGTTTCGTTGGCCGATCTTTTCCCTACTTTCTGTACTGCGATAGGTGATTCAATACCGGTAGGTGTTCAGGGACGGAGTTTGTGGCCTATGTTGACGGGTAAAGAATATCCGAAAGAAGAGTTTTCAAGCGTTGTTGTACAGTTAGGTTTTGGCGGAGAAGATGTTCCTTTGGACGATAGCTTGACTTTTGAGCAGGAAGGTGCGCTGGGACCCAATAAGGTGGCTCATTTTGACGAACTGAATACATGGACTCAAAGTGGAACCTCCCGAATGGTACGTATGGGTGACTGGAAACTGATTATGAATAGTTATGGAAAAGGGGAACTGTACAATTTGAAGAAAGATCCGTATGAAATTAATAATTTGTTTGGAAATCCCAAGTTGATAGATAAGCAGAGCGAGTTGCTGACAAAATTGTTGGCCTGGGAATTGCGTTTGCAGGACCCGTTGCCATTACCAAGACATCGTTATCATTTTAAGCGGAACCCTTATAACTATCATTTTACTGACTAATGAAGCATGTATTCAGGTTGTGTCAATAGAGTATTATCGAAATAGAATTGTATGAAAAAGAATTTATTTCTTGTCTGTTTGTTTATGTTTGGAACATTGGCATCTTGCCAATGTTCCTCTAAAAAGAGTGCTGACAATGCTGTTGTCAATACCACTGAAACACCTGTGCCTTTGGGTGATCCGTTCATTTTGCTGCACGATGGAGTATACTATGCCTATGGTACGCATTCGAATAAAGGAATTGAATTTTATACCTCCGATGACTTGCTGACCTGGAAGTATGGAGGGTTGGCATTGAATAAGGAAGATTCCTGGGCGGACCGTTGGTTCTGGGCTCCTGAGATTTATTTTGTAAATGGGAAATTCTATATGTATTATTCGGCAGATGAACATATCTGTGTAGCAGTTGCGGACTCTCCCACGGGACCGTTTGTTCAGGATAAGAAGGAGCCGATGATTGCTGATGAGAAGTGTATTGACAATTCTCTGTTTATAGATGATAACGGTACGCCTTATTTATCCTTTGTACGTTTCAATGACGGTAACAACATTTGGATAGCAGAGTTGGAAAAGGATTTGATTACTATCAAGAAAGAGACAATGCATCCTTGCCTCCATGTAACTCAGGAATGGGAGAAAGTCTGGCCTCGCGTGAATGAAGGTTCCTATATTCTTAAGCATAATGGAATTTATTATATGTCTTATTCTGCTAACAGTTATGAAAGTCCATTTTATGGTGTAGGCTGTGCTACGGCTACTGATCTGATGGGTACATGGACGAAGTATGATGAAAACCCTTTATTGCAAAAGCCCGGTAAGCTGGTTGGAGTGGGGCATAGTGCTATGTTTACGGATAAAGCCGGCAAGCTTCGCATAGTCTATCATGCTCATAAAGATAAGGATAACATTCATCCGCGTGCCATGTACATCGGAGAAGTTTCGTTTGAAAATGTCGGTGGAGTGGACCGCATGAGAATTAGTGAAGAGTATATAACCCCTAAACTTGTGAAATGACGCTTGTTTTGAGTCACAGAACTTCGATGAAAAGGGCTATTTTTATCGAAGTTCTGTTATAAACCGTTGTTTGATTGATTTTCTTGAATCTTAAAGGGACGATATTTCTATTTATTGAAATGTTTCTTTTATTGTTTATCGTCAAATTGGGCTATATTTGACGTATGAATCTATAAAAAGCACGAAAATGAAGAAAAGAATAATAGCCCTTATTAGTTTTCTTTGCTATATTATTTGCTGGGCACAAGCAGCAGATGAACATTACTATTTCAAAAATCTCAGCATTCAGGATGGGTTATCCCAGACTACAGTCAATGCTATTATACAGGACAAGAAGGGATTTATGTGGTTTGGTACCAAGGGTGGACTGAGCCGATACGATGGGATGTCATTCCGGAACTTTAAACGTGATATGACTGATAATCATAGTTTGGGAAACAATTTCGTGACTTGTCTTTATCAGGACAATAAAGGGAATATCTGGGTTGGTACAGATGCCGGGGTGTATATTTATTATTCTGACCAGGAGATTTTTATTCCATTTGACCGTCTGAGTGGGGAGAATACAAAGATAGAACGGACTGTTTCCGCTATTTCGGGAGATAAACAGGGCCGGGTATGGATAGCGGTCGAAACACAGGGACTCTTCTGTTATGAGCCGCAAAAAGGCCAACTTCATAATTATACATTGAATGAGTTCTCAGCCAATGTACAGAGCGTTGCTTTTGATAATAGTGGAACAATCTGGGTAGGATTTTATGGTAATGGCCTGTTCTATTCCAAGGATAATTTAAAAACGCTTCACCCTTATCTTTCCCCGAAGGATAGTGATGAGGTTTTTAAGGATGATGTTATCATGAAGATAGTTCCGGGAGCATATAATTGTATCTATATAAGTTCCATAAGAAAGGGAGTGCAGGAGTTGAATCTGACTTCCGGTAACCTGAGAAATTTGCTGTTGATGGATGAAACCGGTGAAATGGTATATAGCCGTGACCTGTTGGTAAATTCGGATAATGAACTGTGGATAGGAGCTGAATCGGGAGTTTATATCTACAATCTTCGTACGGACAAGTATGTGCATCTGCATAGTTCTAAGGATGATCCTTATTCGTTGTCCGATAATGCCGTTTATTCGTTGTGCGAGGATCGTGAAAGTGGCATCTGGGTAGGTTCATATTTTGGGGGAGTAGATTATTATCCGAAATCCTATACTTATTTTGAGAAGTATTATCCGAAAGATGGGGACAATAATTTGCAAGGCAAACGGGTTCGTGAGTTTTGTCAGGATAATAAGGGCATATTATGGATTGGCACCGAAGATGGTGGTTTGAACCGTTTTGATCCGAGCACTAAGACCTTCTCATTCTTTGTACCCAGTTCCGGGTTTACGAATATTCATGGGCTTTGTATGGTGGGTGATAAGTTGTGGGTTGGAACTTTCTCTAAAGGTTTGAAAATTGTAGATACTAATACCGGTAATATCCTGAAAACCTACCAGAAAAATGGTTCTCCACGTTCATTAATTGATAACAGCATCTTTGCTATTTGCAGAACAACGACTGGTGATATTTATTTGGGAACGATGTTCGGTCTGTTAAAATACAATGGACAAACGGATGACTTTGAAAGGATTACAGAACTGGCCGGCAGGTTTGTATATGATATAAAGGAGGATTCGGGCGGTAACTTGTGGCTGGCAACCTATGCGAATGGCGCTTATTGCTATAATGTGAATGAAAAGAGATGGAAAAACTATGTGCACAATGAGGGTAATCAAGAGAGCCTTCCTTATGATAAGGTTTTGAGTATTTTTGAAGACTCCCATCGCCAGATCTGGCTGACTACGCAAGGAGGTGGTTTCTGTCTGTTTCATCCTGAAACGGAGACTTTTACCAGCTATAATTCATCCAACGGATTGCCTAATGATGTCGTTTACCAGATTGTAGAAGACGCGGAGGGTCTGTTCTGGTTGACTACGAATAGTGGGTTGGTACGTTTTAATCCTGTAACTAAACAGGTGAAGGGATATACTACGGCCAATGGATTGCTTGGTGATCAATTTAACTACCGTTCCAGCTATAAGGATGAAGCCGGTAACATTTATCTGGGTAGTATTGATGGCTTTATTGTATTTAATCCTAAGACATTTACAGAGAATAAGAACCTGCCGCCGGTGGTGATTACCGATTTTATGCTGTTTAATAAAGAAGTTCGTGCCGATGAAGAGAATACTCCTCTTGATAAGAGCATTACTTTCTCGGACAGTATTACCCTTCAGGCTAATCAGAACTCATTTTCCTTCCGTATTGCAGCCTTGGGTTATCAGGTGCCGAAAATGAATAAATTGATGTACAGATTGGATGGCTTTGATAAGGACTGGATAACTGTGGGGGAAAGCCCTATTGTGACTTATTCCAATCTGTGGCATGGTGATTATCAGTTTCGTGTGAAAGCGTCCAATAGTGATGGTATTTGGGGACCCGAAGAACAGTTGTTATATATCCATATCCGTCCTCCTTTTTATCTTTCCATCTGGGCTTATTGCATTTATTTATTGTTGTTTATTGTTTGCTTTGTATATACTTTCTGGTATTTCAAGCAACGTAGCAGCAGGCAGCACCGCCGCCAGCTTGAGAAGTTCGAACAGGAGAAAGAACGTGAGATTTATAATGCCAAGATAGATTTCTTTACGAACGTAGCACATGAAATCCGCACTCCGCTGACATTGATAAAAGGACCTTTGGAGAATATCATTCTGAAAAAGCATCTGGACCCGGAAACTCATGAAGATCTGAACATCATGCAGCATAATACGGAAAGGTTGCTGAACCTGACGAATCAACTTCTGGATTTCAGGAAGGTAGAGAGTCAGGGATACAGTCTGAACTTTACCAAATGTGATATTACTAATGTTTTGAGAGAGACTTATATGCGATTTAGTTCCCTTTCGCGCCAGAAAGGTCTCGACTTTACATTGGAGTTGCCGGATGAAAACTTCTGTGCGCATGTCAACCGTGAAGCTTTTACGAAGATTATAAGTAATCTTTTAAATAATGGGATGAAGTATGCTGATAGTTATATGCATATAAAGCTGGAAGTAGATCAGGAAAAGCAGGCTTTCTATGTGGTGACTAAGAACGACGGAGTAATCATTCCTGATGAGATGAAAGAGGAGATCTTTCAGCCTTTTGTCCGTTTTAGCCAGAAAGAAGAGGGAAAGGTTACTACAGGTGCGGGTATCGGTTTGGCTCTTTCCCGTTCGTTGGCAGAGCTCCATCGTGGCACTTTGGTCATGGTTCAGGGAGAAGAAGCGAACATTTTCCGCTTGACACTTCCTATCACCCAGGATATGGTCATAGCTCTGGATTCTGATGTAGAGAATAAAGATGCAGAGTTGCAAGCGGAAACATCCGGTGAATCCTATCCGGATGATAAATTGGAAGGGAAACATTCGAAAGAAAGCAAACATATGGTTTTGGTTGTAGAAGACAATCCGGAAATGCTCGCTTTCATCGAACGTCAGTTATCGTCTCAATATGCTGTAATCACCGCTACCAATGGTAAAGAGGCTTTGGAAGCTTTGGATAGTAATTTCGTAAATCTGGTGGTGAGTGATGTCGTTATGCCGTTGATGGATGGTTTTGAACTTTGCAAGACTATAAAATCGAATGTAGGTTATAGCCATATTCCTATTATACTTTTAACTGCAAAGACAAATATCCAGTCTAAGATTGAAGGAATGGAACTGGGAGCGGACTCTTATATTGAAAAGCCTTTTTCACCGGAATATCTCCTAGCTGTGGTTTCTAATCTGATAAATAACCGGGAGAAACTTCGCAGGGATTTTGCTAAATCTCCTTTTGTTGCGGTCAATACAATGGCATTGACCAAGGCTGATGAAGAATTTATCAAGAAGCTGAACGAAATAATTCTTTCTAACCTGTCAAACCAGGAATTCAGTATGGATGATATGGCAGAGAGCCTGAATATGAGCCGTTCCAGTTTCTATCGTAAGATGAAGGGAGTATTAGACTTGAGTCCCAATGAGTATTTACGCATAGAACGTTTGAAGCGTGCCGCCCAATTATTGAAAGAAGGTGAGAGCCGTATCAATGAAATCTGTTATATGGTCGGGTTCAATTCTTCTTCTTATTTCTCTAAATGCTTCCTGAAGCAATTCGGGGTACTTCCGAAGGATTTTGCCGGCTAAAGGGGGAGCATCTGGAATTTCCGGTGTATGAGTTAAATCATCGGCATTGGAAGTCTTGAACGTCTTTCTTTTTTCTGTTCGTTTTGCATCTATATGTCGGTGGCGTTGGATATATAGATACAACGTATTGGATATATAGATGCAACACATTGGATATATAGATGCAATACGTCCGATATATAGATGCTGCACGTTCTGTCTATACAACTGATTGCCGGGAAAGTTTAAACTCATGTACCGAATGTTCCGGACGCTCCGGCTAAAGTAAGTAAGAAGCAACTTGTGCAAAGAAATGGGATTTTTCAGCAAGCTCAAGATGACGGAGTGAACAAATTCATTGATGACTGATATTTAGTGGCTTTATTTGGAATAAAATTGTGGCTTTTATGCGATTTTGAGATGTTTTTTCTATTTATTGGAATGCTTATTTCGTATTGAGAAGATACTGTGCGCTATCTTTGTAACCGTCTCATAAGAGATTATACCATGATAACAATTATGTGTTTCTTAATGTCTAATAAATAAAGAATTAACCTTATGTGTAAGAAGTCGTTATTATTGCTGTTTTTACTTCCTTTTCAGTTCGTATTCGCTCAAACAAGTTTATTGACCGATTTTCCCGAGGGATATACCCCTAAAGAAGTCGGTAAACGTCTTGCATATCATTTTGTAGATGGAAAGCATATGCTTCATATTGGAAAGTGGATTAGTTATCCGGAGACTTTTACCTGGAATGGAGGGCTAAAGTTTGCTGCACTTACCAATGATCAAGAGCTTGTGAAGCTTTTGCAGAACAGATTTGAGCTTCTGTTCACAACAGAAAAGGCCTTATTGCCTATCATGAATCATGTGGATGTAAATATGTTCGGTAGCTTGCCTTTGGAACTGTATAAGATTACAAAGGATCAACGCTATCTGGATCTGGGTCTTCCTTATGCCGATACTCAATGGCAACTCCCTGCAAACGCCAAACCGAAAGAAAGAGAATGGGACCAGAAAGGTTATTCCTGGCAGACCCGTTTGTGGATTGACGATATGTACATGATTACTATTGTGCAGACTCAGGCTTACAGAGTTACCGGTGATCGTAAATATATAGATCGTGCTGCAAGAGAGATGGTGATGTATCTGGACGAACTGCAATGTCCGAATGGTCTTTTCTATCATGCTCCGGATGTTCCTTTCTATTGGGGAAGAGGTAATGGATGGATGGCTGCCGGTATGGCTGAATTGTTGAGCAGCTTGCCCGAAGACAGTGAATATCGTCCACGTATTCTGCACGGTTACCGTACCATGATGAAAAGCCTGAAGAAATATCAGTCTTCAAACGGTTTGTGGCATCAGTTGCTGGATCATCCCGATTGTTGGCTCGAAACTTCAGGATCTGCCATGTTTACCTTTGCTTTCATTAAAGGAGTGAAGAATGGCTGGTTGGATGCCAAGGAATATGCACCCGCTGCCCGCAAAGCATGGATGGCTATGGTGAAATACATAGATGAAAATGATAATGTGAAATCTGTTTGCGAAGGTACCAATAAGAAGAACGACAAACAGTATTACTATGATCGCAAACAAAATGTAGGTGATTATCATGGACAAGCTCCTTACCTCTGGTGTGCCGTTGCACTTCTGGAGGAATAAGATAGCATTACTTTAATAATCTCATATCGAAAATCTATTTATACTTATAAGATGAACATAAGCAGTTGGGTGAAGGCCCTTACCTTTGTTGTACTGTTGTTTTCCTATTCGACAGTAGTAACCGGACAAACCAAAGTAAATGATGTCAGAGACTCTGAACGCCTCTGGCTCGACTCGGAAATTACCCATAATGGAGACTATCAGTGGAAAATGATAAAGGCAGGAGATGTAGCAGATCCTGGAGAAAAGGTTTCATTGTCAGATTACCCGACCGCGAACTGGTTGCCTGCCATTGTGCCCGGTACAGTTCTGAATTCATTGGTACATAACCGGAAATATCCGGAACCTTATTACGGAATCAACAATAAGATCGAATCCAAATTAATACCGGATATCTCTGAAACCGGTCGTGACTTTTATACCTACTGGTTCCGGACTGAATTTACAGTTCCCAAATCATTTGAAGGAAAACATGTCTGGTTGCAAGTGGATGGTATCAACTATCGTGCCGAAGTATGGGTGAATGGAAACCTGCTCAGTACTACTAAAGGTATGTTTATGCAGGATTATATTGACGTGACTGACTTTGTGAAGATAGATAAGGCTAACGCATTGGCTATAAAAGTATATCCGGTTGATGTCCCCGGCAGTGCCAAACCCAAGTCCTGGGGTGCAGTGGGTGAGTTCCACAATGGTGGGAACGGAAATATCGGATTGAACACTACTATGCTGATGACCGTAGGCTGGGATTTTACTTTCATGGATGGTATCCGCGACCGTAATACGGGGATCTGGAAAAACATCTCTCTCTATGCTACCGGTAAAGTGGCGTTACGTCATCCTTTTGTGAAATCCGAACTGCGTAAACCTGGTTATGACCAGGCACGTGAGTTCATTTCTGTGGAAGTTGTAAATCCTACTACCGGATTTAGCGGAATTAATTGTACGGTAAGAGGTGAGATTACAGGTGAAAATATAACTTTCGAGAAAAAGCTTAAAGTTTTGCGTGGAGAAGAGAAAATCTTGTCTTTTTCTCCGGATGAATTTCCTCAATTAGTGATTAACTCTCCTCGTTTGTGGTGGCCTGTGAACAAAGGTCCTCAAAACCTGTATGAGTTGAAAATGACCGTATCCATCGATGGAGTAGTTTGCGACTCGGTTAAAACCAAATTCGGTATTCGTGAGATTACTTCCGATACGAATACGCCTGATAAGTCACGTGTCTTTTATGTCAATGGCAAGCGTCTCTTTATTCGTGGAACGAACTGGATACCGGAAGCTATGTTGAGAACTTCTGACGAGCGTACGTATGCCGAACTGCGATATAGCCGTCAGTCGGGTGTCAATCTTTTACGCATGTGGGGAGGTGGCATTGCCGAATCCGATTATTTCTTCCAGTTGTGTGATGAGATGGGACTGCTGGTATGGCAGGAATTCTGGATGACGGGTGATACACGCCATCCGAACGATAAGGGCAATTATCTGGATAATGTGGCATCTACTGTGAAACGTATCCGCAATCATCCTTCTCTGGCTTATTATGTAGCCTCTAATGAAAGTACCGAGGTTACAGGTACCCCTGAATTATTGAACAAACTGGACGGTACGCGAGGATATCAGATGCAGTCAGAATGTGCCGGAGTGCATGATGGAAGTCCGTATAAGCAGGTGAATCCGATGCAGCATTATGAAAATACGGCATCTCCACGTGGAAGCCGTGTCGATGGTTTCAATCCGGAGTATGGTGCGCCTACACTTCCCACAGTGGAGATTCTTCGTGAGATGATGGACGAAAAAGACCTTTGGCCTATCAATAAAGAGGTGTGGGATTACCTGGATGGAAATGGTTTCCACTTGATGACTACCATGTATACTGATTTGGTGAACAACTATGGAAAGTCATCCTCTATTGATGAGTTTGCTCAGAAAGGACAACTGTTGGGTGCCATTAACTCAAAGAGTATCTGGGAAGTGTGGAATTACAATAAGTTGGATTATGGTGATCGCTTCTGTTCCGGACTCTTGTTTTGGTATCATAACTGCTCCATGCGTCAGGTATCTTCCCGTATGTGGGATTGGTCTTTGGAACCCACTGCTTCTTTGTACCATACAGCCAATTCATTGGAGCCACTACATGCCCAGTTCGATTATCTGAAGAATACAGTATCTGTGGTGAACGATTATTATCGTTCTTTTAATAATTACAAAGTGATAGCACGGGTATATGATATCAATAGCCGGAAGGTATATGAAGAATCTGCTTCCGTGAATCTTCCGGAAGATGGAGTAGCTAATGATGTACTGACCATCCGTTTTCCTGAAAACATCTCTCAGGTTCACTTTATCAAGCTGGTGCTGAAAGATGAGAAGGGTAAAGACGTTTCTTCCAACTTCTATTGGAGATCAAATGATAAGTATGAAGGCAGTAAGACTCTGACCGGTCCTGCATCTTCAGGATTTGAAGACTTGAGTAAGCTGAAAGCGGCTAATGTGAAGCTCTCCTATAAAGCGCGTCAGGCAGACGGTCGCTATTTCGTAGACATTACATTGAAGAATACCTCCGGTGGTATCGCTTTCTTTAATCAGTTGCAATTCCTCAATTCCAAGATGAGTCCGATACGCCCGTCGTTCTATTCGGATAACTTTTTCTCTCTGGTTCCGGGTGAAAAGAAAACTGTCACCATTGAAACGGCGGAAGAAAAGTTGACTGAGGGAGCTGTTCTGGTATTGAAGGGTTGGAATGTAACTACTCAGAAGTATAAACTCAAATAAAAAAATAACGTGAAGAGATTCCATATTCTTACTGTTCTGTTGTTGCTCAGTTGGGGGATATCCGCTCAAAATCATTTTGATATAGTGGTGGTAGGCGGTAATCCCGGTGGCATAATGGCGGCGATTGCAGCGGCCAGGCAAGGCAAGACCTCGGTTATATTGGAACGTACCCAACATATTGGAGGACTTCCGGCCAACGGACTGGGAGCTACTGATATTGCTACCCGGGAGGCAACTACCGGTCTGTTCATGGAGTTTACTTCCAGAATCAAGCAATATTATACAGAACGGTATGGAAAGAACTCTCAGCAGCTGAAGGATTGCAGTGACGGCTTTCATTTCGAACCGTCTGTTGCAGCCTCTATCTATCAGGATATGCTGAACGAACATAAGGATAAGATTACCGTGCTTCTTATGCGGCAGTTCGATGCTGAAGATCAGAATATCACTCTCAGAAACGGGCGCATTGAAAGCATCTGTATACTGAATCGTGAGAATGGAGAGAAAGAACTTTATCAGGGTGACATCTTTGTGGATGCCACTTATGAAGGTGATCTGGGTGCTGCGGCAGGTGTGCCTTTCCGCGTAGGCAGGGAAAGCAAAGCCGAATTCGGAGAACCCGGAGCAGGAAGAACCTATGAATACTGGAAAAGTCTGCCAGCCAGTGGTAGCACAGGAGAGTCTGATAATGCAGTCCAGGCATATAACTATCGCCTTTGCCTGACTAATGATCCTGATAATCGTGTCCTCTTTCCGAAGCCGGCATCGTATAACAGGAACGAATATGTCTCACTGATTGAAGATGTATGGACCGGAAAGAATACTCAACGGGCCATGCTGAAGGTAACTGATGAAATGATGGAAGAAAACCGTCGTCATATCGCTCGCGGTAACCAGACTAAACTTCCAGGAGACAGTTGGGGAATCAGAAAACTGAGCAGTATCGTGAAACTGCCTAATCAGAAGACAGATGGCAATAATCAGCATGCTGCATTTATCTCTACTGATCTGCCGGAAGAGAACTGGCCTTGGCCTACTTCTTCCTGGGAGTGGAGGGATAAGTTTGCCAAACGTCTGAAAGATTATACATTGGGTTTATTCTGGTTTGCCCAGAATGATCCGGAATTACCGGAGCATTTCCGTAAAGCAATGCTAGAATGGGGATTAGCTAAAGATGAATATCAGGATAATGAATATTTTCCCCGCCAGGTCTATGTACGTGAAGGAAGACGCTTTGAAGGAGTTTACTTCTTTACTGCTAAGGATGCTTTACCCACTGCACCGGGCAAACGCCCGCCTTTGCATGACAGTAGCGTGACAGCCAGCCATTATGCACTCGATTCGCATGCTGCCAGAAAGCGGGAAGCCGGAAGAGTACATTTGGATGGATTCATCAGCTATCCTACAGCAGTGTATACGGTGCCCTTGGGCGTGATTCTACCCCGGAATGTAGATAATCTGCTATTACCTGTACCTGTATCCGGTTCGCATATCGGATTCTCCACATTGCGTATGGAGCCATGTTGGATGGCATTGGGGCAGGCGGCAGGTATCGCTGCTTCACTGGCTATTGACCGTAAAGTTGCTGTTCAGGATGTGGATATGTCCATATTGCAGGATTTGTTGATCGACCAGAAAGCAACGCTGATTTACTTTCGTGACTTGCGTCCGGAAAATACTGGTTTCCATTTGGCTCAATATATGGGATTGAGAGGGTATTTGCCCGGATGGGATGCGGATTTGCAAGGAACGGTCGATGAAAAGACGTTGCAGGACTGGAGTACATTATGTGGGTTTAAGCCCCGAGCTGTTCCCGGAAAAACAACCCGATTGGAAGTATTGACCGAGATTTATAAACATATTCGTCAATAAAACGATAATTTTAACCATGCGAAACATAGATATTAAGATGAAGTTAAAACTCATAGTCGGTTTGATAGGAGTGCTGTCATTGAGTAGTTTTTCTACTCTGCCTTCTTCAGATGATACCGATAAGAAAGAACAGGAGAACTGGGTAATTGGCCCATTTCATCGTCCTGAAGGTGTCAATCCTGTACTCACTCCACAGCCTACCTCTTTCTATTGTCCGATGCGCAAGGAACAGGTGAAGTGGGAGGAAAGTGATATTTTCAATCCTGCTGCCACCGTGAAAGATGGAAGGATTGTCGTGCTCTATCGTGCTGAAGATAACTCGGCACAAGGCATCGGGAAGAGAACTTCCCGTATCGGGTATGCTGAAAGCGTGGATGGAGTAACTATGAAGAGATTCGACAGCCCGGTACTTTTCCCCGGTGGAGATGATTTTGAGAATATAGAGTGTCCGGGTGGTTGCGAAGATCCGCGAGTGGCAATGACCGAAGACGGATTGTACGTGATGCTTTATACGGCGTGGAACCGGAAGACTCCCCGTCTTGCGGTGGCTACCTCCAGAGACTTGAAGAACTGGACCAAGCACGGTCTTGCTTTTGAAAAAGCGTATGACGGGCGTTTCGCCAGAATTGCTACCAAGTCAGCCTCCATGCTTACCAAGGTGAAAGGTGGGAAACTGGTTATCGATAAAGTAGATGGTAAGTACTTCATGTATTGGGGAGAATATGCTGTGCATGCAGCTACTTCCGACAATCTTACAGACTGGTATCCTGTGCTGGATGAGAACAACGAGTTGTTGAAAATAGCCAGGCCGCGTAACGGATACTTCGACAGCCAGATGACTGAATGTGGTCCTCCTGCTATTCGTACCAAACAAGGCATCGTATTGATGTATAATGGTAAGAATGATAAAAAGAGAGGCGATGCAAATTATCCGGCAGGTGCTTACTGCGCTGGTCAGCTCCTGTTTGATTCCAAAGATCCTTATAAAGTATTGGGCCGTTTAGACAAGCCTTTCTTCATGCCTGAAGCTTCTTTTGAGAAGAGCGGGCAGTATAAGGACGGAACCGTGTTTATCGAAGGATTGGCCTATTATAAGAAGAAGCTATATCTTTATTACGGCTGTGCAGACTCCAAAGTGGCGGTAGCCGTGTGCGACAACACCAAGAAACTATTGAAAGTGAAGTAATATCAACGGATATTCCAGAGAAAGTAAATTATTGTAATGTTTAATAGATAGAATTCAAATTGTTATGTACAAGAAAGTATTCGCATTATTATTTTTATTATCATCTTTCCAGTTGCTAATCGCCCAGACTAGTCTTCTGAAGAATTTTCCCGAAGGGTATACTCCCGATGAAATCGGCAGACGTATTGCCTACCGTTTTGTAACCGAGAAACATGCGTTGCATGCCGGAAAATGGATTGGTTATCCTGAAACCTTCTATTGGAACGGTTCTCTTAAATATGCGGCGGCAGCCAAAGACAAAGCGCTCATCAAGCTTCTGCAAGCCAGATTTGAGCATCTGTTTACTACCGAAAAGGAGTTGTTGCCCATCAAGAATCATGTCGATCTGAATATGTTCGGAAGTTTGCCTCTGGAGCTTTATTGGGTGACGAAGGATGAACGCTACAAAGAACTGGGATTGCCTTATGCCGATACCCAATGGGAAGTTCCCGAAGATGCCAAACCAAGTGAGAAGGAATGGGCAGAGAAGGGCTATTCATGGCAGACACGTCTTTGGATTGACGATATGTACATGATTACCATTGTACAGACACATGCCTACAAAGTGACCAATGATAGCAAATATATAGATCGTGCAGCTAAAGAGATGGTGATGTATCTGGATGAATTGCAACGTCCCAACGGTCTCTTCTATCATGCACCGGACGTACCTTTCTATTGGGGGCGCGGAAACGGATGGATGGCAGCAGGTATGGCAGAATTGCTTCGTTATTTGCCCAAGAAGCACAAAGACCGTCCCCGCATCATGGAAGGCTACCTGACCATGATGAAAAGTCTGAAGGAATATCAGAATCCGGAAGGCCTGTGGAATCAGTTGCTCGATGATCCCGAATGCTGGACTGAAACATCGGGTTCTGCCATGTTTACCTTCGCTTTTATTACGGGGGTAAAGAACGGATGGCTGGATGCCAAAGAATATGCTCCGGCAGCCCGCAAGGCATGGATGGCTTTGGTGACTTACCTTACCGAAAAGAATCAGGTGAGAGAAATCTGCGTAGGTACCAATAAGAAGAACGACAAGCAATACTATTATGACCGTCCGCGTCGTACTGGTGATTTTCATGCGCAAGGACCTTACCTCTGGTGTGTGGTCGCCCTGATGGAGAAGTAACTTATAAATTATCAATAAATAAACCATGAGTATTTTTAAATCTATTTTATTAGGAGGTATGCTGCTACTGAGTTCTTCAGTGGCGCTGGCTCAGGTTTCGCTATCGCAAAATAGTAGCGGATCCAACGTATTTAGTCTCGTAGGCAAGAAGGATAAAGCCTGCGTGTACTATGACGCACAAGATTTTGAAGTTGTAAAAACAACGGCGGGACTATTTGCGAATGATGTGAAAGAGGTGAGTGGACAAATTCTGGGCGTTGCTACTACCAAGGAAGCTCCTCAGAAGAATTGTATCATTGTCGGAACCTTGGGTCATAATGAATGGATTGACCAGATGATTGCGAAGAAGAAACTGGACGTGGAGCCTTTGAAGGATCGTTGGGAAAGCTATCTGGTGCAACTCGTTCGTAATCCGCTTCCTGGTGTAGACAAGGCATTAGTTATTGTGGGTAGCGACCGCAGAGGTGCTGCTTACGGATTGCTGTCCGTGTCAAGAACTATCGGTGTATCTCCCTGGTACTGGTGGGCAGATGCTCCTATTGTAAAGAAGGATCAGTTACACCTGAAAGTAGATAAATATATATCTAAAGAGCCTACTGTGAAGTACAGAGGCATTTTCATCAATGATGAAGACTGGGGTCTCTACCGTTGGTCGAAAAGAAACTTCGAGAAAGAAATGGGTAACTTCGGTCCCCGGACTTACGCTAAGGTTTGCGAACTGTTGCTCCGCCTCCAGGCCAACTATTTGTGTCCGGCCATGCACGATGCGTCTATGGCATTTCACCGCATTCCCGAGAACAGAGTGGTTGCAGACCGCTTTGCCATCATCATGGGTTCTTCTCATTGCGAACCGTTATTGTTTAATACGGCAAGTGAATGGAAGCGTGATAAAATGGGTGAGTGGGACTACATCAATAATAAAAAAGGCGTAGACAGCGTGCTGAATGCACGCGTGAAGGAATGTGCTCCCTTTGAAAATGTATATACGCTGGCATTACGCGGACTGCACGACAGAGCCATGAATGCAAGCAATGATATGGGCGACCGGAAAGATATGCTTCAGGAGGCTCTGATGGCACAAAGACAGATGTTGATTGATGCCATTGGTAAACCGGGTGAAGAGATTCCCCAAGCATTTACTCCCTATAAAGAAGTGTTGGATGTATATGACGAAGGTCTGGAACTACCGGATGACGTAACAATCATCTGGCCGGATGATAACTATGGTTATATGAAACGTCTGAGCAGCCCGAAGGAACAGAAGCGTTCGGGCCGTTCGGGTGTGTACTACCATTCTTCTTATCTTGGTAAGCCTCACGATCATCTTTGGATGAACACGATTTCTCCTACATTGATGTATGAAGAACTTCGTAAAGCGTATGATGCAACGGCAGATCGCATCTGGTTGCTGAATGCCGGTGATATCAAATCCTGTGAGTTCGCTGTTGATTACTTCCTGACGATGGCTTTCGATATTGATTCTTTCAACTTTGAAAGGGCAGCTAACTACCGTACCGAATGGCTGTGTGGTATGTTGGGCGATCAATACCGCAACGAATACCAGGATGTGGTTAATTCTTTCTATAAGCTGGCTTTCGCGCGTAAACCCGAATTTATGGGATGGGGCTACCAATGGACTACTGATAAGCACGGGAGAGAACGGAATACGGATACGGACTTTTCGCTTACCAACTATCGTGAGGTGGATAATCGTTTGAGCGAATACCGTCGTATTGGAAGCACCGTAGAGAAGATCTTGAACAATATGTCGGACGAGAAACAGAAAGCATGCTTCTACCAGACACTGTATTATCCGGTGAAAGGGTGCGAGTTGTTGAACAGAATGATACTGGACGGACAAAGAAACCGCTGGTATTCTATTCAGCAGAGAGCATCAACCAAAGAACTGGAAAAATCAGCGAAAGCCTGTTACGACAGTTTGGAAGTAATTACCAAGGGCTATAACTCGTTGCTTGGCGGTAAGTGGGATCATGTAATGACGATGAAACAGGGATTTGCCGCTGCTTATTTTGAACTTCCGAAATTGAGAGATGTTGAATTGGCTCCTACTGCTTCTTTAGGCGTAATGGCCGAAGGTGAGGCCGTGTTGAAAGGTCTCCAGAGTTTCCATTCATTGCCATGTTTCAATACTTACTTGCGCCAGTCTTACTATGTAGATGTATTCAATAAGGGTGCTACTCCGTTGAAATGGAAAGCTGCTGTAACAAATGACTGGATTTTAGTTAGTAAGAAATCCGGAGAGACTGCTACTGAAGAGCGTATCGAGGTTTCTATCGACTGGGCGAAGGTTCCTGCCGGTGAAAGAATACTTGGAACACTGGATATCACTTCTGATCGCGGTGAGAAGGAAAGTGTCTATATCTCCGTCTTTAATCCTACTTCTCCTTCATTGGCCGAAATGGATACGCTGTTTGTTGAAAACAACGGATATGTTTCGATAGATGCGGCAAGTTTCCACCGTAAAGTGGAGAATGATGCCATTAAGATGATTATGATTCCGAACCTGGGATGCGAGAATACAGCTGTACAGTTGGGTAATCCTATCGCTCCGGCACAACGTACCGCAGGACGTAATACACCGCGCCTGGAATATGATTTCTATACGTTTGAGCAGGGATCAGTAGACGTTTATACGTATGTGCTGCCTACATTCCCCATCAGCAAGGATAGAGGATATGCCGGACATGAAGCAACAAATGTTGAAACCAAATATGGTGTATGTATAGACGAAGGTCCGGTAATGACTCCATCTACTTCTTCTTTCGAATATGCCCAGATCTGGTATGAAAGCGTATTGAAGAATTGCAGAATCAACAAGACCACTCTCCATATCGATAAACCGGGTAAGCATACGGTGAAAATCATCTGTGGAGATGCCGGAACAGTTCTGCAAAAGGTTGTGTTGGACTTTGGCGGTATGAAGCGTTCCTATATGGGACCGCAACCTACCAGAAATGAACAAGAGGTTGCTAAATAAAAGCCATTGTGAACGGTGAATAGAATTGCTTCCTTGCTTGAATAGCAGGAAATTCTTAAAAAGTATTGCTATATAATTGCTTAAATGGAAGATGTAGGATTCGATAGAATCCTACATCTTTTGTTTTGATACGAATCTTCTATTTATTGAATCGTTTTTAAGGTGTCAGACTGATATAATTCCCTATTTTTGTTGTCGTTATATTACATATAGTCTAATGTTACGTAAAGAGATATCGAATTCAGAAACCATTTAAAATCAATAGTACCATGATGAAGAAGTTGATACTTATCCTTTGCATTTTGCAGGGTGTCCTGTTGTCACTGCGAGCGCAGGGTGAACAGCAGAATATTGCTTATACTGATAACAATGTACGGTTTACGGTCATATCGGATGGAACGCTCCGTTTGGAGTATGCTCCGGATGGAAAATTTGTAGACGACAAGTCTTTTATTGCAGTAGACCGTTTATATCCGCAGGTTGATTACAAACTGAAGACAAGGGGGGCATGGATTGAAATAACCACCTCCAAGATGAAAATGCGTTATAAAAAAGACAGTGGGCGGTTTACGAACAATAATCTGATAATCGAAGCTGTAAAGGGGGCATTCCCCTTCACCTGGAAGCCTGGAATGCAACAGAAAGGCAATCTGAAAGGTACATATCGCACTCTTGATGGGATGGACGGTGATACACAGACTCAAACTTGGGTGTCTGATACGAAGAAAGGGGATAAACTGAAACTGGAAGACGGCCTGTTGGCAACTGATGGTTGGTCGCTCATTGACGATTCCCGCGGACTTTTGTTTGATAATGATCCGGACTGGGACTGGGCTAAGGAACGCCCCGCTAATGAAGGGCAAGACTGGTACTTCATGGCTTACGGACATGACTATAAGCAGGCTTTGAAAGACTATACTCTTTTTGCTGGTAAGATGCCGTTGCCTCCCCGTTACGCATTTGGCTATTGGTGGTCGCGTTATTGGCTGTATTCTGACAAAGAGTTCCGTAATCTGATTGATAATTTTCATACTTATCAGATACCTTTGGACGTGTTAGTGGTAGATATGGACTGGCATTATACCGAGAAAGGTAAGGGAGGCTGGACAGGCTGGACCTGGAACAGGGACTTATTTCCGAATCCTCAGGGTTTCTTGAAATACCTGAAACAGAATAACGTGAAAGTGACACTCAACCTGCATCCGGCAGACGGAGTGGCCGCTTATGAAGAGAAATATCCGGAGATGGCTAAGGACATGGGTGTAGACCCGGCTACAAAGCAGACGATCCCTTGGATAAATTCAGATAAGAAGTTCATGAAGAATATGTTCAAGAATATTCTGGCTCCGATGGAAAAAGACGGAGTGGACTTCTGGTGGCTGGACTGGCAGCAGGGAATGTTCGACTCAAAGATGAAGAATCTGAGTAATACCTGGTGGATTAACTATGCATTTTTCAGCGATATGGAGCAACGTCGGGAGACACGTCCGATGCTTTACCACCGCTGGGGAGGATTGGGAAATCATCGTTATCAGGTAGGGTTCTCGGGTGATGCTGTGATTTCATGGAAATCACTTGATTTCCAACCCTATTTCAATTCTACAGCTTCCAACGTGTTGTACGGCTATTGGAGTCATGACCTGGGTGGGCATATCGGTAGCCAGATAGATCCCGAAATGTATACCCGCTGGCTACAATTCGGAGCATTAAGCCCGATTATGCGTACCCACTCCCAGAAAGGGGCTAAGCTGAATAAAGAACCTTGGGTGTTCGACAAGGAATATTGTGATATCATCCGTGAAACGATTCGCCAACGCTATGTGATGGCTCCTTATATCTACACCATGGCTCGTAAGGGGTATGACGACGGATTGTCTCTTTGCCGTCCGATGTATTATGATTATCCGGAGAACAAAGAAGCTTACGACTTTGGCAATGAGTATATGTTTGGAGATGACGTTCTGGTTGCACCGGTCACTACTCCAGCCAAGGATGGTTATGCACAGGTACGTGTATGGTTGCCGGAAGGAGAATGGTACGAATGGCATACGGGAGCTTTACTGGAAGGTAACCGGATTGTAGAACGCTCTTTCGCCATTGATGAATATCCAATTTATGTAAAAGCGGGTGCCATACTTCCTTTGTATCTGGAGAATGTGATGAACCTTAACAATAATGACGAAGAAATAGCGGTGACGGTGTTTCCCGGTGGAAGCGGTACAATGGCGTTTAATTTGTATGAAGATAACGGAAATGATAAGAATTATGCATCCGAGTATGCCGTGACTAAGCTGACTTCTGCTCGTAGTGGTAATGAGCAAACGATTGTTATCGGCAAGCGCGAAGGTGGCTATAAAGAAATGCCTCTTGCCCGTCCGTTCACGGTGAAAGTGCTTTCATCTCTGCTTCCCCAGTCCGTCACTGTAAATGGAGTTCCGGCAGAATACAGATATTCGGCTGAAGACTTTGCATTACTGGTAGATTTGCCGGAATTGCCTTGTAACCAGGAAAAAGTGATTAAGATCATTTATCCGTCTGGGAAAGTGGATATGAACGGACTTTTAGGGGCATCCAAAAGAATAGCCCGGTCTATGGAACAACTGAAGTATCGTAATTCGTATATTGTCTTTAAAGAAGAGTTCGGCAAAATGGGAAGTCTGAATGAGGCTGTGATGTATGCTCCGTCTGAAATGCCCGCTTTGATTGCTGATTTCTGGAAGAGTTATCATGAATTGCCTTCGGTATTGGAACGGCAGGGTTTGAAGAGCGAGCAAGCGACATGGTTCCTGCAATCCGTTTGCTGGGGTGAAAAGTAACTCCGGATATGTCTGGAATAGGAGTTACTGAATGATGTATCAGTGGTTTGCTTGTTGGGATTTATGGAATTGGATAATACTCTTTGTTTCTTTTGCAACTCTTTGATTATCACTAGGCAAAAGTGTTCTATAATGAGGTAACGACTGAATAGGGATGAAGTAACGAGTGAATGGCAATGAAGTAACGACTGATATAGGTTAAGGTAACGACTGTTTCATAATGTAGGATTGCTGTAAATGATTCTGTAAATTAATGATGAAAGTGCACATAGTGCCGAATACTAAAGCTATAGTAATAGATGAAACGATACTTGATGACATTTCTGACCGCAATTATGACCCTTTGCTGTGCAGGAGCTGTTTTTCCTTTGCCTTCTTCGGGCAATAGCCATGATATTGCATCATTGCATGCATGGGGGCCTTATTCAAAACGCTATGCCGGTATCTCGCACATACCTGATATGCGTAAAGGGATACGTTTTGACTTCTCGGTGATGCCCGGGTATTACCGGAACCGTCAGTTGGTACCGCATGTCCTGTTCGAATCATCCTACTATCCGTGGGAAATAAATCCGGAGATGACCCGCATCACTTACCGCTATGAACTGGAGTGGAAAGACCGGGTTTATACGGATGTCACCTATCACATATTGGATGATAACCGTACGTTGGTCGGGATACATTGTGTCAACAATACGAGTATGCCTCAAAATCTGGTATTGAATCAGATGGCATATATAGATTATCCAGAGACATATCCGCAGGTAGCGGTTTCGGATACGTCCGGCCTGCAATGGTATAATGCCATTGACTATATTGAGAATGAACCTGCCAGTAAATCCCCTCAATACAAACTGGTGTATGACGGATGGCAACGGAATGAGGAGCGCAGTACTTCATCACTCGATGGTTCCATACTGGGAAGAGGGTTCGGCAGGAATGAAGGTGACCGGTTGAGCTATCTGGTAAACATTCTTCCGGGGCAGGAAAATGGGGCGATAGGTCTCCGGTTTAAGATGAAGAAAGGAGAGAGTGCCGTATTGTGTCTGAAAGGACTGGTGGAACAATCTGTAGAATTGGAAGGTACGGGGGAATTCTCTTTCTTGTCAGTTCCTTATAATGGAAAGAAGGCCGGAGAATATAAACTGGAACTTGTTTCGGGCAGTACTGTTGCAATCAGTCTGGATGGATTCTTTATAGGGGATGTTGACGGTATAAACAAAGTAAATGTGGTCCGTACACCGATTCCTTTCACTCCTGTAATGGAGGTGGGAGAAACCAAACAGGATTTTATACTGAAATACAAGGATTGTGACAACTATTATGGCGTGGCCTGGAACTACCAACATTCGGAAGTGAGGGAGATACTGAACGGTGAATTGGAGTCTTTCTTCCGTAGAAGGGTGCATGAACATGTATCTTCAAGGCTGATTGGAGACAGGAACTGGCATTATGCCAATGCTTTTTTGCGCCCTATCGTATTGGAACCTGACTCGGAACAGACCATTTACATGCTGGTATGCAGTGGGAATAAAGAACAGGTGAAGCAGGAACTGCAAGATTTCCATTCGACACCGGATAAACTGGTCGCACGGATCAGTTCTGCGGAAAAAGCGAAGCCTGAAGACCAGGTGTTGCCAGGCGGAGAGAAGTATCTTCTGGGGAATCGTTTGCTGCAAGCCTCACTCTTGTCGAATATCGTATATCCGGTTTATACGCAGAAGGAATACATCAGACATTTTACGCCGGGTAAGAATTGGAACAGTCTTTATACCTGGGACTCCGGCTTCATTGCGTTGGGACTGATTGATGTGGACCCGGTCAAGGCTTTCGAATGTATCAAGGCTTATACGACTCCGGTGGGGAGTGAATCGGCTTTTATCCATCACGGTACCCCGTTACCCATTCAGATGTATGCTTATGCTGATTTGTGGAACAATAGCCTGTCACAGGAAGCACTGAGATTCTTATATCCCAGGCTGAAACAATATTTTGATTTTATGGTCGGAGCTGATTCGTATTCACCTACCCGAATGGCAGGTTCCGGTCTGCTTCGTACCTGGGATTATTTCTATAATTCCGGTGGATGGGATGATTATCCGCCTCAACATGCATTACGCGGTAATAAATCGCAGTATCAATCGGTGACTCCTGTGGTAACCTCTGCTTATTATCTGCGGGCGGCGAAGATTCTGCGCCTGGCAGCGAAGGAACTGGGGCTGAAAAAGGATGTGAAGGCGTATGAACGGATCATCAAACTCTTGTCGTACGGCCTGCAAAATTACTCTTGGGATGAAGAAAGCGGATACTTCGGATATGTAGTCCATGATTCTCTGGGAAATGCGACAGATATTTTCCGGTATAAGGATCAATCTAATTTTAATAAGGGACTGGATGGGGTCACCCCTTTGGTAGCAGGTATTTGTTCTCCCGCTCAAGTGGACCGGTTGATGGAACATTTGTTTTCTCCTGACGAACTGTGGACTAAAGTCGGGCTCTCAACGGTCGATCAGTCTGCTCCTTATTATAAAGAAGATGGATATTGGAACGGTGCTGTCTGGTTTCCCCATCAGTGGATGATGTGGAAGGCTCTTTTAGATTTGGGTAAAGGGGAAGAGGCTTACCGGGTGGCACATACAGCTCTGGATAATTGGGAGAAGGAGTGTGAAGAAAGCTATTTCACATTCGAGCATTTCATCATTTCGTCGGGGAGAGGAGCAGGGTGGCACCAGTTCTCGGGGCTTTCATCTCCTATATTAAATTGGTTTGCAGCATACTATAGGCCGGGTAAAGTCTCCACCGGTTTTGAGGTATGGATTACAAAGAGTGATTTTAATGAGAATCATTCCAGATATAAGGCTGAACTTTCTTTTGATGATTCGACGAAACCTCATGAGCGTTGCATGATTGTCTGTATGGATGCAGGGCATCAATATGAAGTATTCTTTAACGGAAAGCCGGTTCAGTATAGGTCTGGCCATGCAGGAATGTTAGAAATAACTCTGCCGGCTACGAATAAAACAGGGGAACTTGAAGTTCGAACTCTTGATTAGATTATTTTCTGCGAGAGGCATATTTTCTTTCAGATTCGATATCTCTAGAACAAAGGCGTGTTCTATTAAGGATACGCCTTTGTTGTTATTCTGAAACTTTATAAAATTGACTAGCTTCGCAGCTTACAGCCTATGAATAAAATGATAGATACGTCCCTATAATTGAGATTATTGTGTCTATTGCTGTTTTAAACCTTTCTAACGCGTGATTTGGGACATTTTTTCTTTTTTTAGAGATAACTGTATTATTGATTGCTTATTTGAATATCTATTTTTGTCTTGCTTTAAAGCCAAGTAAGTCTTTACATTTTTTTAAAATTTAATATTATGAAGCAGAAAATTTCAAAATGCTTTTTTGATGCAAGGGTTAGGATGTTACTCCTCCTCCTGATTTCTACAATTTATGCTCAAGCCCAATCGGGCAGAATCGTTACGGGTGTCGTTAAAGATGCCACAGGCGAAACAGTAATCGGTGTAAACGTTACTGTAAAGGGTAATGCTGCTTTGGGTACTATTACCGATTTAGATGGTAAGTATTCATTGAACGTTCCTGCGCAAAAATCTACTTTAGTATTCTCATTCATTGGTTACCAAACGGTAGAAAAAACGATTGATGCCAATGCAAGAACTCTGAACGTTACATTAGTGGAAGATTCTAAGTTGCTGGATGAAGTTGTTGTGGTGGGTTATGGTACGATGAAAAGAAAGGATGTAACAGGTGCCGTGGCACACGTTGGCGAGGAAGTGACAAAGAATAGAGCTGCAACAAATGCTCTTGACTTCCTGGTTGGTACGGTTCCCGGTGTGCACATCACTCCTTCTACTGATGCAGGTGGCGGCGCCTCCGGGCTTCTGATCCGTGGTAAACAATCGTTGAAGGCCAGTACTTCTCCTTTGATTGTTTTGGATGGTGTGGTATTCTATGGTAACATTGATGATATTAATCCGAATGACATTGAAAGTATGGATATCCTGAAGGATGCCAGCTCTACTGCTATTTACGGTTCCAAAGGATCGGCAGGTGTTATTCTTATCAATACCAAGAGAGGTTCTTCCGAGAAGCCCATTATCAACGTAAGTACAAAAATAGGTGTTTCACAAGCTACTTTTATGCCGGAGATGCCTACTGCTGAACAGTATATGCAGAGACGTGTTGATTACTTCAAAACAATTGATTACTTTAAGCCGGGCGAACAACAGCATGGTTTGGGATATTATGATAATCCCAATAGTCTGCCCGATGGCGTTTCTCGTGAACAATGGGCAAGCTATGACAGCTCTTTCTCCGGTGATTATATTGAAACCTGGATGCAACGACTGGAATTCAATCCTATTGAGGTTAACAACTATAAAGCCGGTAAATTCGTTGACTGGATGGACCTAGTTTATCAGAATGGTTTGAGACAGGATTACAATGCCTCTGTTTCCGGTAAGACGGCAAGAACCAACTATTATGTGTCGTTGGGTTATACTAATAATGATGGTATCGTAGTAGGTGATCAATTCCGTGCTTCAAGATCGCGTGTGAATTTGGATACTGAGATTACGAAATGGTTGAATATTGGTTTGAATGCGCAGTTCGTTCATAAAGGCTCGGATGATATTAAGGCAGATACGGGCGCGGCTAAAGCAGCCAGCCCCTTTGGAGACGTTTATGAGGCTGATGGAAGTATCAAGGTTAGACCTTGGGATGACAACCGTATTGCCAACCCATTACTGAACCGTTCAGTGGACGAAAAATACTACAGAACGCAGACGTTTAATTCAAGCGTTTATGGTAAGTTAACTCTTCCTTTTGGATTTACCTGGCAGACAACTTTCAATGTGCGTTACGGTTGGAGAAAGGATTACTATTTTGATTCTGATATCAAGCCGGGTGTAGTAGCAGGTGGTAAAGCAAAACGTGTGGACTATTCAGACTATGAATGGAGCATTGATAACATGTTGAAATGGAACCGTACATTTGCTAATATACATAATTTCGACTTCACTTTTGTATATACTGCTGAAAAATATCAGAACTGGCAAAGTACGGGAAACAATGAAGGTTTCCAGCCGAATGGCGCACTGAGTTATCATGGTATTCAGGCCGGTATAACTCCTACTGTCAGTGCAAATGACGAAATGCAGACTGGTAATGGTTTGTTGTGGCGCTTGAATTACTCTTTGATGGACCGTTATTTGCTGACAGGTTCTGTACGTCGTGACGGTTTCTCAGCTTTCGGACAGAATAATCCTTTCGGTGTATTTTCTACAGTTGCTGCCGGATGGCGTATATCAGAAGAGAAGTTCTTGAAGGATGTTGAATGGATTAACAACCTGAAGCTGCGTCTTTCCTGGGGACAAACCGGTAACCGTGACATCGGCCGTTATGCTGCTTTCTCAAGATTAACTATTACCAACGTTATTCAGGATGGGGTAAACTATAAAGGTGTATATCCTTCAAGTTTGGCTAACAGAGACTTGAAATGGGAAACTACTACCGGGTTCAACTTCGGTGTTGACTTTGGATTGTTCAAAAACAGACTGAGCGGTTCTGTAGAACTTTATAAGAATAAGACGAATGACTTGTTGATGGACCGTGCTATGCCTGAAATCTCAGGATATGGTAAGATCGCTTCTAACCTGGGAGAAATTGCTAACCAGGGGGCTGAGTTAACTTTGTCAAGTGTAAATATCAATACTTCTAATGTACGTTGGAATACCACCTTCACTTATTCTACTAATAAGAATGAAATCAAACACCTGTACGGTGATATGATTGATGTGCTGGATGCCGATGGTAATGTTATCGGTCAGCGTGAAGACGATGATGTACAGAACGGTTGGTATATCGGACATGCTATTGATGAAATCTATGATTATAAGTGGATTGGCGTATGGCAACTGGGTGAAGAATTGGAAGCTGCAAAATATGGTAAGCAACCGGGTGACCCGAGACTACTGGATGTTAATAACGATGGTAAGATCAATGATGACGATAAGCTCTGGTTGGGTACAAAAACTCCGAAGCATCGTATGACGTTGAGCAGTGACCTGAATTTGTTCAAATGCATCAATTTCTCTTTTGTACTGCGTGGAGAATTCGGTTGGATGGATATTGATAACCTGCCGAGAAACGAAACTAACCGTTACTACAATACTTCAAACTCTGTTTGGACCGAGTATTGGACACCATGGAATCCGAATAGCAAATATGCCCGTTTGGGTGCAAACATTGATAGCCCGGGCGTGAACATTTACGAAAAGAGAAACTACGTAAGAATGCAGAATATGGCATTGTCTTATACATTCCCGAAGAAGTTGATCAACAAGTTTATGATTGATAATCTAAGATTCAGTATTAATGTGGATAACGCATTCGTTATTTCTAAATGGAGAACTTCTGATCCTTTGACTAAGGCCATTACTCCACGCATCTGGACATTTGGTGTAGACATTACCTTATAATCTGATAGAACGATAATTAAATAAAGATATTCAAATGAAAACAAAGAAATATATACTAAAAGGTCTGGCAACTTGCCTGATAGCTGCCAGTCTTTCTGCTTGTGTTGATCTTGAACCGAAGGCGATGTCGTTCCTGACACCGGAGAACACTTTTGTTGATAAAGCAGGTTTGGAAACCATGCTTCGCCTCTGCCGTAAACAGATGAATTTTGAATGGTTTGGAGACGCTTTCAACTCTGGAAACTGTGAAACCTATTCTGTATATGAATATGCTTGGTCTGACTTGGCTGTTATGGGAGGTCCTGAAACGAAGGAAATCCACAATATGGTGACTCAGTTGACCCCTACCACCAATATGTATCTGCACCTTCGTTACTGGGTTTTCGGCTGGAACGGTATCAAGTATGCCAATACGGTTATTACCCGTGCTCCTGAAGCTGACGGTATGGCTTCGGAAGAAGACAGAAACGCTTGTTTAGCAGAAGGATATTTCCATCGCGCTTATTGGTATTATCTGCTGACTAACCAATTTGGAGATGTACCTTGGATCGGAGAAGAAATTACCGGTGCAAAACTGGACTTTAATACCGTTTCCCGCAAAACTATCTTGGCGAATATCAAGAAAGATATGGAATATGCTGTACAATGGTTACCTAAAGAAGTAATCCGTGGTGCTGTGAGCAGAGCCGCAGGTGAACATTTACTGGCTAAGATATGTCTGGCTACCGGTGACTTCCAACAGGCGGTAGATGCAACAACTCGTTGTATCAATGATTACGGATTGCGTCTGATGACCGAACGCTTCGGTATCAATATGGATGATAAGAGTAAGGACGTATACAACGACCTATTCCAGGAAGAGAATATCAGTATTGTTGAGAACAAAGAAGGCATTATGATCGGTCAGGAAATCTACGGTCTGGACGGATGTTCTTCTCCAAGTGGTTCAAAACGTAAGCGTAACTTCGTGCCGCAGTGGCATGCCGGAAGCAAAATGAAGACACCGGACGGAAAGAACGGAACGACTGATGCATCAGGCATTTATGATGGATACGAACAGTTGGAAGAGCTGGGTAGAGGTCTTGCCAAGATACGTCCTACCAACTATGCACAATATGAGTTGTGGAAGGATTGTGGAGATGATATGCGTCATAATTCCAATAACTGGTATGATAAGTCACGTATCAAATACAATCTGCCGGCTTCAAAGGGTGGTAGTGCCGCTTACTTCGGTCAACCGGTTAATCCTGCTTACTGTACCGATACCATGCGCTGTTATTTCTCTTTCCCGATTGTGAAGGTTCTGATTGATAAAGATGATCCGAATGCAGGAGGTAAAGTACCTGTAGGTGGTTTCACTGACCAGTATATCTTCCGCCTTGCCGAAACTTACTTGAATAGAGCTGAGGCTTACTGGTGGTTAGGCAAGAACGATTTGGCTACTGAGGATGTGAATACAATCCGTCGCCGTGTGAATGCACCGGAACTCTCATCCGTTACACTGGAAGATATCCTGGATGAAAGAGCCAGAGAATTGTTCCTGGAAGACCATCGTAAGACTGAGTTGACTCGTATTGCCTTCCTGAAAGCAGAAAAGGGTATAGATGGATATTCACTCAATAACTTTTCAGAGAAGAACTGGTATTATGACCGCATGATGGAGAAGAATAATTTCTTTGCAACAGAATATTATTATTCAACCAATGCATTTATCATGAAGCCGTATCACGTGTTGTGGCCCATTCCGCGTAATGCCATAGAATCCAACACTCAAGGCCGTATCAATCAGAACTATGGTTACGACGGTTATGAAGATAATATCCCGGTAGAAGAACTTGAACAAAGATATAAATAAGATAATATATGAGAAGTAAATATATATTGTTTGCCTTGGCTCTGACAGGAGCCTTGGCATCCTGCTCGGACGACGATAATAAGGGAACAGCAAACTATAAGAATCCTTATTCAAACCCATTGACTGATTACAGCGCAGCTGACCCTACAGTCTGGAAAGAGAATGACCATTCATTCTATGTATATGCCACCAATACATCTGTAATCCGTAAGTCGGAAGACTTGATTCACTGGACAGACGGAGGCAAGATGTTTGCAACAAAACCTACGTTTGTTACGGAATCGGGTGCAGCAGTCTGGGCACCGGATATCGAAAAGGTGGGTGATAAATATATCTTGTATTTTGCCATGTCTGCCATGGGCAAGCCTGCAACTGCCGGTATCGGTATTGCTTCGGCTGACTCTCCCGAAGGTCCTTTCACATTGGATATATCGGTAGACGGAAAAGGAAAGTTGTTCACTTCAAGTGAAATTGATGTAAGAAACTCCATCGACCCTTGCTACTTTGAAGATAATGGACAGAAATGGTTGGTTTGGGGTAGTTTCAACGGTTTGTATGCTGTGAAGCTGAATGAAGACGGTACGAGAGTATACCCTGACATTGCAACAGCCAAGAAAGAAAGAGTGCAGGTTGCGGGTACTGCTTTTGAAGCGCCTTACATTCATAAACGTGGCGATTATTACTACATGTTTGCATCTGTCGGTTCATGCTGTAACTCTATGTTGAGTACTTATACTACGGTTGTTGGCCGTTCCACTTCTTTCTTAGGCCCGTATGTGAATAAGAACGGAGAATCAATGCTGGACAATAAATATGAAGTGCTGATCAGAGCCAATGATCGTTTTGTAGGACCGGGGCATAACTCGGAAATCGTAACGGACAGTGAGGGTAATGAATGGATGCTATATCATAGTTATGACAGACACACCCCGAGCAAAGGACGCTATTTGATGATTGACCGGATTGTTTGGGAGAATGATTGGCCGGTGATTGCCGGTAATAGTCCATCTACCGAGGCAGAAGCTCCGGTTTGTAAATAAGTAATAGTGAATATATGCAGAAAATATTGTTAATCGGAGCCTTTGTCGCCATAAGCTGTTTGCTTATGGCGCAAGGGCCCGTCAAAAACTATCAGAATCCGGTTGTAAATTATAGCCTGCCCGATCCCTCTGTTATCAAAGGGGAAGATGGTTATTATTACCTGTATGCCACCGAAGATATCCGAAACTTGCCTATCCATCGTTCAAAAGACTTGGTGGAGTGGGAGTATGTGGGTACTGCTTTTACCAAAGGCACTCGTCCGGATTTTGAACCTAAAGGAGGACTCTGGGCTCCTGATATCAATAAAATAGGTGATAAATACGTGCTTTATTATTCCATGTCTGTCTGGGGTGGCGAATGGACCTGTGGTATCGGATGTGCCACTGCCGATAAGCCCGAAGGTCCTTTTACAGATCATGGAAAGATGTTCCGCAGCAATGAAATCAATGTACAGAATTCCATTGATCCTTTCTATATAGAGGATGGAGGAAAGAAATATCTCTTTTGGGGTAGTTTCCGGGGAATTTACGGCATTGAACTGTCGGATGACGGACTTTCTGTTAGGAAAGGTGCCAAGCTCCGCCAGGTGGCAGGAACAGCCTATGAAGGAACATATATTCATAAAAAAGATGGTTATTATTATTTCTTTGCATCTATAGGAACTTGCTGTGAAGGATTGAAAAGTACTTATACTACGGTTGTAGGTCGTTCGAAGAAACTTTTTGGACCTTATGTGGATAAAAATGGTAAGAAGATGCTGGATAACCACCATGAAATACTGATTCACAAGAATGAGGCTTTTGTAGGTACCGGACATAACTCAGAGATTGTAACGGATAAGACGGGTAATGACTGGGTGTTTTATCATGCAGTCAGTACCAAGAATCCCGGAGGCCGTGTGTTGATGCTAGATAAGGTTGATTGGAAAGACGGGTGGCCATCCGTGTCTGGCAATTCTCCGTCATCAGAATCCGAAAGACCTGTATTGTAAAATAGTAAAATGAAGATTGAATATGAGGTTAAAAAGATTGTTTTTAGGGATAATGCTTTCTGCGGGCATTGCAAATATTGGAGCGGCAAACTATACTCCTGAGAATGTTTCTGTATCTTTAAAAGTTCCGGGAAATGATGCCAAACACTATTCATTAACTCTCCGGAAAGTGCAGGATGGTGTGTACGATTGTCAGCCTTCCGAAAATCTGCCGCTGGTCATTACCCGTCAGGTTACGGAGAAAGATGGAAAACAACGCATCAATGTTGTCATCAAAGCCTTGGAGAATGTGTATTTCAATTATGGAGAGCAGATAAAAACCGGTTATAAGCATGATGACTGTCAGTTCTATATGCCCGGTTTCTGGTATCGTCGTAACCTGCGTTCGCCCAAAGAGGCGCCTTCATTCCATACTTCGGATAGTTGGTTGGTGCGCGAGGACCGTTTGAGCACTCCGCTTACAGCAGCTTTCAACTCTGCAAATGGTAAGTCAATGTCGGTTATCCGCATTGATAAGTTTGACAAGGAGGCGCTGGCCACTCACAAAGAAGGAGAGGTCATTGTGTCCGGAGAAACATCCATAGGCTATACCGGATTTGAAAATGTGGGAGGTATGACTGTGCTTTCTTACGGTTTTCCGTATCGGGAAGCTCCGAAAACTTATATTCGTAAATTGACTTTAGCTCCTTCTGTTGAGGCTTTTCAGTTGCTTCGCAAAGGAGACAGCATTACTCTGACCTGGGAGTTGGCGGAAATAGATGCCGCTGATTTTTCTGAGTGCGTGCAGCGTACTTGGGAGTATTGTTATGACACGAACCGTCCGCAGCCTGTCGATACACCTTATACGGTAGACAGAATGAAAGAAGTACTCAGTAATTTCTTTGTGGAAAGTTATGTGGACAATACGCCTACTCATTACTATTCCGGCGTGGAACTGAAAACGGCTACTTGCGATCATGTGGATGTTGCTGAAATCGGATTTGTGGGACGTACGTTGCTCAATGCTTTCAATGCACTGGAATATGGTGCGTTACAGAACCGCCAGGAATTGATGAATAGTGCCAACAGTGTTTTTGATACGTATCTTCAGAACGGTTTCTCTCCGGCAGGCTTTTTCAATGAGGTGGTACATTATAATCGTGGCTTTAAAGAATCCAAGCACAGTATCCGCCGCCAATCAGAGGGTGTGTATGCCGTGCTGAATTATCTGACTTACGAAAAGCAGCAGAAGCGCAAACATCCTGAGTGGGAGAAGCGTATCAAAGGAATTTTGGATAGCTTCCTGCGTTTGCAGAATGAGGATGGTAGCTTCCCGCGTAAGTTTAAGGATGACTTCTCTATTGTAGATGGAACGGGTGGAAGCACCCCTTCAGCTACCTTGCCTTTGGTGATGGCTTACAAGTATTTCAAGGATAAACGTTATCTGGAGAGTGCGAAACGTACGGTGGGCTATCTGGAGAAAGAACTTATATCTAAGGCGGATTTCTTCTCTTCAACCCTGGATGCAAACTGTGAGGATAAAGAAGCTTCTCTGTATGCCGCTACTGCTACGTATTATCTGGCGCTGGTTACTAAAGGGGCGGAGCGTACGCATTATGCAGAACTGTCGAAGAAAGCAGCTTATTTTGCTTTATCCTGGTATTATACTTGGGACGTTCCTTTTGCCGAAGGACAGATGCTGGGTGATATCGGCCTGAAAACTCGTGGCTGGGGAAATGTATCGGTGGAGAATAACCACATAGATGTGTTTGTTTTTGAATTTGCCGATGTATTGAATTGGCTTTCGAAAGAATACGATGAACCTCGTTTCTCTGACTTTGCCCAAGTGATTTCTACCTCTATGCGTCAATTGTTACCGTACGAAGGACACATGTGTGGTGTGGCTAAAGTGGGCTTTTATCCCGAAGTTGTTCAGCACACCAACTGGGATTATGGTCGCAATGGAAAGGGATATTATAATAATATCTTTGCTCCGGGTTGGACAGTTGCTTCCCTGTGGGAACTCTTTTCTCCGGGACGTGCGGAGAAGTTCTTATTGAAATAAAAAGATGGATATAAAATACAACGTGCATGAGTCATAATCTCATGCACGTTGCATCTATATATCCTGCATATCCGATCTATATATCCTATACGTCCGATCTATATGTCCTGCGTGTCCCATCTATATATCCTGCGCATCCCATCTATAGATGCTCTAAACAGCTACTTTCTTTCGTTTCTTCATCGCATAGCCAGCGCTTTATTCTCTGCTGCCTCCATAATCTCCCGTTCTCCCGGTCCTTTATCATTAATACCGCAAAGATGCAGAATACCGTGGATAATAACCCGGTGTAACTCCGTTTCATAGTCACTGCCGAACTGCTCTGCATTTGTACGTACCGTGTCGAGGCTGATAAATAAATCTCCACTGAGGCGATTGCCCTCGCAATAATCAAAAGTGATGATATCCGTGTAGTAATCATGTTGCAGATACTGGCGGTTTACCTCAAGTATTTTCTCGTCAGAACAGAAAATATAGGCGATTTCACCGACTCTTTTCTTGTAAGTGGCAGCAACGGCTTTAATCCATTCTGTGGTTTGGCTTTTTTTGATGGCGGGCATTTCTACACCGTCTGTCTGATAGGAAATCATATCAATTAATAATTAAAAGTTAAAAGAAAAACAGATAGCTGATGATGATGGCGGCGATGATACCTGCAAAGTCCGCTATCAGTCCGCAGGTGACGGCATTACGCGTTTTAGTAATACCCACGCTTCCGAAGTAAACAGCCAGGATATAGAAAGTGGTGTCCGAAGCACCGCGGGCTACGCAACTCATTCGTCCTACAAAAGAATCTGCACCATATTCCTTCATGGTGTCAATCATCAATCCATTGGCACCGCTGCCACTCAACGATTTCATCAGTGCGGTTGGTAAGGCGCCTACAAAACTGGTATCTGCGCCAAACAATCCCACTATGTAACCGATGCCGCTTACTAACATATCCATCGCACCGGAAGTGCGGAATACGGCAATACCCACCAGAAACGCTACCAGATATGGAATGATGCGCACGGCCGTGGTAAAGCCTTCTTTGGCACCTTCTACGAAGGCATCATATACATTGATTTTCTTCCATAATCCCCAGATAATGAACAGAAGAATGATACTGAACAGGATAACGTTGGCAATCAATGTGGAATATGTGCCGATTTCTTCACGACCGAGCTGCATAAACAAGTAAATAAGTCCAGCAAAGAAAAGGCTGATGCAACCGATGAGGATAAGGATGGGCTTATTGATCAGATTGATGCGTTGAGCAATGCTGACAGCAATCACTCCTACAAGGGTGGAAACGGCTGATGTGATCAGTATGGGAATGAATATATCGGTAGGCTGTGCAGCGCCCATCTGAGCGCGATACATCATGATGCTGATAGGAATCAGGATCAGCCCGGAAGTATTGAGCACCAGAAACATGACCATCGGATTGGTTGCCGTATCCTTTTGAGGGTTCAATTCTTGCAGCTCCTTCATAGCTTTCAATCCCATTGGTGTAGCGGCATTGTCCAGTCCCAACATATTGGCGGAGAGGTTCATAAAGATAGATCCCATGGCAGGGTGGCCTTTGGGGATTTCGGGGAAAAGACGGCAGAACACCGGACTCAGCCAGCGGGATAATGCGTTAATCATGCCGCTTTGCTCGCCGATCTTCATAATGCCTAGCCATAGAGAAAGGATACCCGTCAGGCCCAGCGATATTTCGAAGGCTGTTTTCGAGGAAGTGAATGTTGAATTGACAAGCTCCGTAAAGATTTCTGTGTTGCCCATAAACAGGAGCTTGATGAGTGCCACAATGAAAGCAATTACGAAGAATGCTACCCAAATGTAATTTAAAACCATAAAATAACGCGTTGATTTTCGTGCAAAAGTAGGAATATCTTTCTATTTAGCGTGATAAATGGAAAGATTATTGCATTTATTAGGGCAATAACACTATTTCGAATATGAAATTCTGGCTATCTTTGCTTTCTGATATTGCGACGGAATTAGAGGGAGAAGGAGTTAAAGAGGTTATTAACTCCGGACTCTCATAAAATAATTAACTGATATGAAAAACAAATGTATGTTAGTTGCAGCTTTGCTGTTGTTATCCGGTACAATCTCGGCCAAGGTTGTGTTGCCGCCGATGTTTTCGGATAACATGGTGTTGCAGCAACAGGCGGATGCCCCTATATGGGGTGAGGCAAAACCGATGAAAGCGGTAAAAGTAACCACTTCCTGGGATGGGAAGACGTATGAAACACTGGCTGATAAGGAAGGGCGATGGAAGCTTTCCGTTCGTACTCCTGAAGCGGGTGGCCCGTATGAGCTTACACTGACCGATGGTCAGAAACTGGTGTTGAAGAACGTAATGATTGGGGAGGTATGGATCTGTTCCGGACAATCCAATATGGAAATGCCGCTGAAAGGTTGGGGCAAGGTTCTGGATTATGAGAAAGAAATAGCCGCAGCCAATCATCCCAATATTCGTTTATTGCATGTGGAACATGTTACCAGTACGCAGCCGGAGACGGATATCAAAATCCGTGATAATGGCTGGCAGGTATGCTCACCCCTGACCGTTCCTGAATTCTCGGCTACCGCCTATTTCTTTGGTCGCGAAATCTCTGAAAAACAGAATGTACCCGTCGGGTTGATTCATACTTCCTGGGGAGGGACCAATGTAGAATCCTGGATAAGCGGAAAGGTGTTGCAAGAAATGCCGGACTTCAGTAAAGTAGTGGAAGATATTCGTGCAATGCCTGATAAAGCTACGATGAAAGCGGACTATTTGAAAGCTTTGGAAGCTTGGAACAATCGTGTTGATGAAGGTTTTGCTGCCGGGAAACCGGTACGGGCTGAGGTTTCTTTGGATGATAAGGCTTGGGGCAAGCTGAACTTCCCCGGAATGGTGGACCAGCAAGGGCTTGGTGATTTTGACGGACTGATCTGGCTTCGCCGCACTGTTGATATTCCTGCATCCTGGGCAGGTAAGAAAGTGCAGTTAGTTTTAGGGGCTATTGATGATAATGATATAACGTATTGGAATGGTCGGGAAGTGGGCCGTACCGATGGTTATTCTGTTCAACGCAATTATACCGTTCCGGGTAAGCTGGTGAAAGCAGGACCGCTTACATTGGCTATCCGTGTGACAGATACAGGTGGTGGTTGTGGTATGCCGGATGAACTTTATCTCCGTTCAGACAATGGAGAACAAATTAGTCTGGCCGGTGAATGGAAATATCAGATAGCGGCCGATGCCCGGAAAGAGGGTATGTTTCCGAAGGATATGTCCGAGGACCCCAATCTGCCGACATCTTTATACAATGCTATGATCCATCCATTGGTGCCTTACAGTATCCGTGGTGCTATCTGGTACCAGGGGGAAAACAATGCTTCCCGTGCCTATCAGTATCGTGAGCTTTTCCCGCTGGTTATCGAGAATTGGCGTAAGGACTGGGGACAGGATTTTCCTTTCTATTTTGTGCAGTTAGCCAACTTCATGCAAGTGTCTCCCAACCCCGTTGATTCTGACTGGGCGGAACTCCGCGAAGCACAAGCGCGCACATTGTCGGTAGCGAATACCGGAATGGCTGTAATCATCGATAAGGGCGATGCCAATGACATCCACCCGAAAGATAAACAGGCCGTTGGACATCGCTTGGCGTTGGTAGCCCGTGCTAATACGTATGGAGAACAAATACCTTATTCCGGTCCCGTTTATCGTTCCTATCAGGTGGACGGAGATAAGATTATCCTTTCTTTTGATCATACAGATGGTGGCTTAAAGAGTAGTGATGGGAAAGCATTGCAAGGCTTTGCCATTGCCGGTCGTGATCATAAATTCCATTGGGCGAAGGCAGAAATACAGGGTGATAAGATTGTGGTGAGTTCTCCCGAAGTACCGTATCCGGTTGCTGTGCGCTATGCATGGGCCAACAATCCGGTTTGTAACTTATATAATGGTGCCGGTCTCCCGGCTTCACCTTTCCGTACGGATGATTGGAAAGGGGTGACGCAGAAATAATCAGTGCGTTTGGTGGTATGACGGCTCCGCTTATTATCAATTGTAAATTATTGATAATAAGCGGAGTTCTTTTTGATGCCACTTGGCGATAGATACTGTGAAGACGAACGTTTGCTTACTTATTGGCTGTTGTTATTCTAAATAATGCTTATTATATGCAATAAAAAGGTAAAAATCATCAATTGGTCTGTCTTGTGAGATAGGGGGATGTTTTATTTCATAGATAAAATATATCTTTATCATCGTATAACATACAACAGACAAATAACTTATGCTGAAAAAAACGATTCTTGCCTGTGTTCTTTTGCATTTGGTTGTAGGAACTATTTCACCTCAAAAGATAGATTCTATCGATATTAAAAGCATGCGTGCTTACTATAAACAGTATTTTAATGATCCGACTGATCCCATTGTTCTGACAGCATCGGATACATTATTTGATATGGCAATCAGGTGCAATGATACGGTGATGGCTAAGATAGCTTTGGGAGCCAAGGTAGACTATTACTATTACGGACAGGGCGAGAACCGCACGGATAGCATCATAGCCGGAGTAAATCGCTTAAAACAATATGCCAGAAGTGTCGGTAACGCTGAACTTTACTACTGGGCATGGGCTGCCAGGTTGGTTAACTATTATATTATACAGGGAGAATATAACATTGCTCTTCTTGAAGCTGAAAAGATGTTGCAGGAGGCCAAAGGTGAGAAAAAGCAGGGAAGTATTGCTGAGTGTTATTATGCATTGGCCAATGTGTATACGGCTAAAGGTTTAGTAAAAAAATCTCAGGAGTTTATGCTTAAAGAGATTGATATTTTTGAGAATGCCAATGTCTTTAGATATAATATATCCTGCCAGTATAGTGATGCCGCAAAGATATACATTGATCTGGGCGAAGCAGAAAAAGCTCCCGAATTGCTTAAAAAGGCACTCAAAACTTCTAGGTCTACTTATCATGAAGTGACGGCCAAGCTGGTTTATGTATCACTCTATCTTGCGCAAGGAGATACAGCAGCTGCCCGCAAGGCATTGGAGGAGTGTAGACAAATGTATATGGGAGAACCTTCAATGAAACGTCATATACACTATTTGTATGATGTAGAGATTGATTATAACTGGAGGGTGGGCAACTATAATAAGGCTCTTAGTGTATTGGATGAACGGGAAACCGAATTGAGGAAGAAAAACAATCTGACAACTTTGATGGCATTGAGAAAAACAAAGGCGGATATTCTTTGGGATATGAACCGTAAAGAAGAAGCAGCCGGGCTGTACCGCGATTTCCTGTTGGAACAGAAGAAGGAGAAAGAAAGGAATGAAGAAATCACTACCAGTGAGTTTGCTACCATGTTGAACTTGCAACAGCTCAATGCTGAGAAGGTACGGTTGGAAAAGATTTCTCAGAAGAAACAACTGCAAAATACCCGGACTATTTTATTCTCTGTACTAGGTCTTTTATGTATCGTCGTTATCTTTTTGTGGCAACAGAGAAAACTCAATGCAAAGTTGCATCGGGCAAAAAATAAGCTGGATGAGCAGAATCGTACATTAATCAAAGCCGAGGAGGAACTGCGCAAAGCCAAGGAAGTTGCTGAACAGAGCAATTGGTTGAAAACAATGTTCATTCAGAATATGTCCCATGAAATCCGTACTCCGCTTAACTCCATTGTCGGGTTCTCCGGGGTATTGGTTGATATGCTTGATGAAAAGGAAGACATCGGGCAGTATGTTGCATTGATTGAGAGTAACAGCAAGTTATTGCTGAAGTTGGTAGGTGATATCCTTGATATTTCCATTCTCGACAGTGAAGTTGAAATCAAGCATAATGCTGTTGATGTCAATGCCTGTTGCCAGGCTTCGATAGATGCGGCGGGGGCATCTTTCGATCCGGGCGTAAGGCTCATTTTTGAACCTGCCTGTGACGAGCTGATCATAAACAGTAATTATAGTTATATAGTGCAGGTACTTGATAACCTGTTGGGCAATGCATCGAAGTTCACTCATGAGGGTTCCGTTACATTAGCCTATGAGGTTAAGAAAGAAGAGAATCAATTGATTTTCACGGTTACAGATACCGGAATCGGTATTCCCGTTGAGGAACAGGAACGTGTTTTTGAGCGCTTTGTGAAGTTGGATAACTTTAGTCAGGGAGCAGGGCTCGGTTTGTCCATTTGCCGTATCGTTGCCGAAAGGCTGGGTGGCTACCTGAGGATTGATAAAGGGTACACTCAAGGTACCCGTGTTATTTTCTGTGTGTCGATGTGAAGAATAAAATAAAAGCGATATTTTTGTATATTATTAAGTTCATATTATGCAGAAAACAAAGGAAATACAGCAGGAGCTGGAACAGTACATTGACCCGGTGAAACGGGAGTATCTTCCCAACTTCTTTAAAACCGGGAAAGGACAATACGGAGAAGGTGACAAGTTTCTCGGTATTGTGGTTCCCAACACCCGTATGGTAGCGAAGCGGCATAAGGATGTGCCGTTTGAGGTAATGGTAGAACTATTGCAAAGCGAATGGCATGAATGTCGCCTGTGTGCTTTGCTGATGCTGGTGGAACGCTTTAAAAAGTGCGATGAAAAGGGCAAAAAAGAGATATTCGACTTCTATTTGTCACAGACTGCCCGTATCAACAACTGGGATCTGGTAGACTTATCTGCTCCGGGTATTGTGGGCGAATATCTCAAGGATAAGCCTCGTGATGTTCTCTATCGCTTGGCCGGAAATGAACTGCTTTGGGATCAGCGCATAGCGGTGGTTTCCACTTATGCGTTGATTAAAAACGATGATTTCATCGATATTTTAGCTCTTTCCGAGCATTTCCTTTGTACGCGTTACGACCTGATGCAGAAGGCCGTGGGATGGATGTTGCGGGAAATGGGAAAACGGAATAAAGACCTACTGGTGCAGTTCCTTGAAAAGCATTGTAAAGTGATGCCTCGCACAATGTTGCGCTATGCGATAGAGAAATTTCCGGAAGAAAAACGGAAAGAATTTATGAAGCGGTAAGCGGCAGACATACAATGTTGGCCACACTTTCGTCATTTGCGCCGCAAAAGTCCGGATAAGTAATCAGTGTGTCGCCTTCCCACTAGGACTGAAGGTACTTCCCACTAGGACTGAAGGTACTTCCCACTAGGACTGAACTGGTGTTCCACTGCGACTGATCATGGTGGAACATCAAGTGTGTTGTTATACAGTAAGTTACGACGTATATGAAACATCTGTTCGCTCCTCTCCGCTGGGATATGAATTAGTTCACCACAGAGTAACACAGAGTCTCACAGAGTTTAATTGATTTGAAATCAGAAAATAGGACTCCGTGAAACTCTGTGTTACTCTGTGGTGAAACCTCATTACTGTATCGAAATAAATCAATTCTGCCAACAGGTAAAGAATAGATCTAAAATAATGATTAGTAAGATTGAAAATAAATGATATGTGGTAAAAATGCCGGATAAAAATATACCGGATAATTTTCATTTTAAATGAAGACTCTTAACTTTGTCACAATTTCAGCTGACTGGAAGATGAAATTCCATATAGCATCATCATGTTGAATGGGAGTTTATAGTGTATGGTAAATTGTGATGAAGATGAAATTACTACTTTTATTGATGTTTGTTGTGGCAGGGTGTACGAGACCTGCCACCTTGGATCTGCAAATGAACAGTGAAGCCGATAGTCTTTACGAGGAAGCTTGTGCACATTATGAAAATGAAGAAATAGATAGTTGTACCTATAAACTGACAAAAGCTTTAGAACTATATCGTGAGAGTGGAGAAAACGAAAAGGTAGCTATCGCCTGTTTGTCGTTGGGGCAATCCTACAATGGAATAGCTCAGACCGATTCGGCAAGGCCTTATTTACTGGAAGGACTGAAATATTGTGAAGAGAATACAGTGCTTGATAGTATCCGTGGAAGGTTACTTACTGATTTGGCAAGCTGTTATATGATTGAGGGGGATATCCGGGAAGCAGCATCACAATATCTGACAGCTTTGGATGCCACCTCTAAATCCGGTGATAGTGAAGCCTATCTGACCAATTGCAGTTCGCTGGGTGTCGCCTATCGCAGAATAAACCTCCCGGACTCTGCTCTTTACTATTATGGCAAGGGGCTTGAGGCAGCCATGAAAAGCAAGGATTATAGTGCTGTATCCAATCTGCATGCCAATATTGCCGTGATGTATATCTCTTTCAAACAGTTAGAAAACGCGAAGGAACATGCACAAGAAGCCATTACGTATGCCCTGAAAGAGGAAGATGCTTTGGACTGGTTGCAGGCTTACTACATCTGCGGTTCTCTGTTAGTAAAGACAGGGGAATACGATCAAGCGATCAATTATCTGCATAAGGCTTATGGAATAGCTTCCCAGCAACAATCACCACGTTTCCGGTTAAAAGTATTGTCAGCGCTGTTACCCGCTTTTCAGGCTACTGCACAAGATGATTCGGTGCGTTACTATCTGAATGTATGTGACCGCTTTCTGGATGAATTACCAGAAACGAGCCATGAAGCTATCGGTATTTATGAGACAAAAGCCCAGCTCTTACTAAAGGAAAAGAAATATCGGGAAAGTTTGGATTTCTATCGAAAGTTGACGGGATTGATAAGTACAAATTCGCCTACCGCTCCCTACGTGTGGTACAGCCGTATGGCCGAATGCTATCATAACCTGCAACAGCCTGATGAGGCTTACAGATATATGGAGCAGGCTCTCGAATTGCGTGATTCCCTGGCTGCACAGGAGGTGGAGAAGCAAATGAGCGAGCTGCAAGTGCGCTATGATACTCAGAAGAAAGAACTTGAAATTAAGCGTCTGAAAGAATTACAACAGCAGGAAGAACTTCGCAGTCTTCGGCTCACAATTTGGTTTATAGCTTTTATCAGCTTTATGCTTATCCTCTTGATCATTCTCTTGTATAAACGCAAGTTACAACTCAGCCGTAAATATATTGACGGAATGGAGAGCGAACGTGCCCGTCTGGCACGCGAACTGCACGATGGGGTTTGCAATGAACTTCTGGGACTGGAAATGGAACTTAAATCGGGCTTTAACAAAGAAGAGGACAAATGTGAGTTGCTGGATAAACTGGGGCGGAGTCGTGCGAATATCCGTAGTATTTCGCATGAGTTGATGCCTCCCGTATTTTCTGATGCCACTATTGATGAAATTATAACAGATTATATCGATCATCTGAATGTTCCTTCATCCATGCATCTTTCATTCGATGCTTCTACGTTCGATTGGAGTCTGGTATCCTATAATGTGGCATATGAATTGTATCGTATTGTACAGGAAAGCATGAATAATATTCTCAAATATTCTTCCGGCACACAGATTTCCATTTCACTGTTAATGGATGGTGCGCATGTGCGGTTGGAGATATTCAGCAATGGAGTTATGAAGCGCTCTTCTTCCAAAGGCATCGGGATGCGCACGATGGAAGATAGGGTCAGATGTATGAACGGTACACTCCATGTGGCTGCTGATGAGACCGGTGTATGCGTTACAGTTACGGCTCCTTTTAAATAAAGATTTATTCTGTACTAGTTTTCATGTACGGAAAGTATACCATAACATTTACCAACTGTCTATTGAAAAACTACGGAAAATGATAGTAGATTTAAATTAAAAATACCTTTCCTTTGCACAAAATAGTAAACATGATAACAGGGAGGACTAATATCTGACCACAAGCATATAAATAAAAGAAATATGGTGCAACTTCCATCGGATACATCGAAATACCATCTTCTTCTTATAGATGATCACCCTATTGTATTGGCGGGCATCCGTAACATTCTTGAAGTCTGTCCGGAAATAGGTGAAATCTATGCGGCTGACAGTGCTGCGAAAGCTTTGGAACTTCTTAAATCCCACGATATCAGTATTTGCATGGTCGACATAGAATTGCCGGACATGTCGGGTTTTGAGCTGATAGAACAGATACGTTTGCTCTATCCGGATATGCGTATTATTATTGAAACCATGCATAGTGAAGTGTGGATTGTCCGTCGGATGGTAAAGGCGGATGTAGATGCAGTGATTCTTAAACAGTCCGATCCGGAGAATCTGCAAGAGGCGATTTATTCTGTTCTGTCAGGACGTAAATATTTCTGTCCCCATTTCCGGAAATGCCTTCGGAAGCTTCCTCCTGAGATGCCGCAAGTACTCAGCAAGCGCGAACAGGAAGTGCTGAAATGCATATCCGAAGGCTTGAAGAGTAATGAGATAGCAACGAAATTATATATATCAGTTAATACAGTGGAGTTCCACCGTAAGCAGATCATGCTTAAGCTGGAAGCCAAGAATGCATCTGATATGTTGATAAAGGCTATTAAGAGTGGAGTGTTGGAAATATAGACGAGTAATAGCTAATTGATATGTATTCGAATGAAAAACATAGGGAAAATGGTATTTTTGATATCATTTTATCAGTTGTATTTTGCATCATGATTTTTTGTGCCCCTTTTGTGGATGTGGTGGTGAACGGACAAATCGCTGAAACAAAGACATTGGCGGGTTTTTTGAAGGAGCATAGTGATAATGCCGTTTCGCTGATTTTGATTATTTTTCCTGTGCTGACTTTAGTGATAGGGATATTGAAATTCTCTTTTTCCAGGCTTTTCTACCATTATGTGCTGGTTGTGTTAGATTTGTATAATGGTTTGTTTGCTCTCGCAATGGGGATAGGTTTATTTTGGGCAGCATCCACTGTTGCAGGTCAGGCACCGGTGGACATGATCTTCTATAGTGTCAAATATCAAATGGGTTTCGGCCCTCTTATTCTGCCTTGCCTCGGCATAGGGTTCTTCGTTTATACTCTTAGCACTTTCTGTGGATATTATAAATGGTATCCTTTGCAAACACTGTTTTGGGGAGTTTATCTACCTTTAATCCGTCCGGCCATCGTTTCTTCATTGTATGTAGTGATAGCTGCGATAATTTCAGGCGTCGGTACGAGCGAGAAATCGACTATAGTTGTTTCTATAATAATTTCCATTCTAATTTTTGTTTTCGAGTTCTGGTTGCTATATACTTATCGTAAGGAGTGGAATCGGAAGTTAAGAAGTCGTACCAACCGTGGTCAACAGGAAGTTGTACTTACCGCGACCGTTACAGATGGGGAACCGGAAGGTGGTACAGAGGTCTTGCCGCCTTCAGAAATGATTCCGGCTACTGTTGCCGTGCCTGTTAGTGAAGAGAAACGGAGAACGGAGATTCCGGTTAGGCGGAAAACTTCTTTTTATTACATCATAGGGTTAGTCGTATTAGTGGCGGTTATAGCTTTTATTTATATTATAAGAAAAGGAGAGGATAGGCCTGTTAATATTCCGGCTATTAAGGAAATGACTTTAAGTGGACATGTAGCTGGCAAAGAAGTACAAATGGCATTGACGCAAATTGGAGATTCGCTCTATGGCAGTTATTTTTATAAACATATCAATAACCCAATACAGCTGACGGGAAAGAAGATAGGGGTGGATTATATCATTGATGAAACTGTTAACGGTAAGAAAACAGGTACGTTTAAATTGTTTGATGGGGAGTATAATGGTGACTCTTTTTTCACAGGAGATTGGAGTAATGGAAAGAGGAAATTTAATGTCCAGCTTAATTATACAAACTACAAAATACTGCCTTCTACTGATGCTGACCACCCATTTGTAGGTGAGTGGAAATATGAAAAGGAGGATGGGACGCAGGTAAACTGTTCCTTGAGTTTATATAACCGGGATATTGATGATGATTATGGTAAGATAACTTCGTGGGTGAATGATGACTGGCATGAATATGAGATTGATTCTATTCTTTCGTTGGAAGGTAGGAAGGCGGTAGTACAGGCGAAATATGATAATCGGCAAAAGATAACGCTGGTGTATGATTCTTCGAACCGGAGCCTCTCGGTAGATATAGATCAACAGGGAACTTATGTGCTGAGTTTGAATCAGGAAGGGAATAACTTACGATAGTGGAAGAAGATGAGATGAAAGATCTTAATTAAGATAGACCGTATGAAAGTCAGGAATCTTATTATGTAACAGAAGTACAAAAGAAATATGATAATGAGAAAGTTATTTGTTTTACTTACAATGAGTTTGCTGGTAGTTGCAGCTTCTGCCCAGAAGCTTTCGTGGCCACCTAAGAGTTATCCTGTGAAAGTGCCTTTTACTGTGTCCGAAGAGGTGAAGTATTATTGGGATGTGCAGGGGATTCTCTGTACGGGACGTGGAAACGGAGGCTATAAGTTCAGGATATTGGGAATAGCCAATCATGACTTTACGGCAAGTAGAAGTGTTAATTTTTATTATATAAGTACAGGCAATAAGACGACAGTGGCAGGCGCATATTATTTTCCTAAGGTGAAAGAAGGGCAGCAGTTTAGTTTTGAGATTGTTTCCGCTTTCTCCGGGTATACTCCGGCAGGTTTCAACGGGTTTTATATCCATGATGAATTGTTGAGGGTTCCTAAAGAAGAAGCTTCTTTGAAAGAAAAAGAGACGTCTACGTCGCCTGCGGTAGCCAATCAAGTAGATGAACGTAATGTGTTAGTGGTGATGATTAATATGGCTGGTCAGGTAATGGCTGGGGGCGATTATATAGAAAATCTCGGGCAACTGACAGAAAAGGTGAAGGAGTTTGTTGCTAATCCTTATAATGATGAGAATCTGCCGGAAAAGCAGAAGAAGCGCATCCCTTATTTTGATGAAATAATGGTTACTTCCAACCATAAGATAACTGTGCAGAAGAATGCTAAGACTACCGCACTTGATTATCAAGCAGTAATGGATGCTATTCGTGCTGCTTATAAGGAATTACGCGAAGATTTGGCTAACGAAAAGTTTGGGAAAGGTTTTGCCGAATGTTCTTATCAGGAGCAGAAAGCTATCAGTCTAATCTATCCCCAGAATATAGTAGAATTGGGAGTTTGTGACATCTCTTCTGATAAACCAGTGATGCCACCGCCGGAAATTCCTGTCGTGAAGGTTGATGAGCTGGTTGAAAGTAATCATCTCCTTGTGCAGACAGAAGATGATTCTGATAAAATATATGATAAGGTGGAGGAACTGCCTGCATTTCCCGGTGGGGAGGTTGCTTTGATGCGTTTCCTGAGTGATAATATGAAATACCCGAAGGTTGCCCGGGAATCTGGTATCCAAGGAAGGGTTGTGGTACAATTTGTTGTCGGAAGTGACGGTTCTATCTGCAATGCAAAGGTAATCCGTGGTATTGATCCCTATCTTGACAAGGAAGCTTTGCGGGTAGTTAGCGTTATGCCTCGTTGGAAGCCTGGTATGCAGAAAGGTAAACCTGTTAGTGTTCAGTATACGATGCCATTGATGTTTAGACTTGAATAAAGGTGAATAAATTATGAAAGAAAAAGTAGAGGATAGTACAATCCAACATTTGAATTGGAGTAAGTGGATACTCTCGTTAGCGGTAGTTGCCGTTTTGCTGCTCGGAATGTCGGGATGCGGTAATCAGGGACCTTCATTGAAAGGGCGTTGGGAGATGTTCGTGGGAGAAGATCAAAGTCCGATGGGACAGGAATATGGAGTGGATGACCTTACTTACTGCATGGAATTGGATTTCTCGGAACGTACTTTTGATACGGAGATGGAAGAGTTACCAAGCGGAAAGAAAAGTTATGGTTTTATGGATTTTTCCACTATGTCCCGCATCTATCGTTACTATATAGATTCGGTTTCTTATATAGGCAATAATAAATATCGACTGGTGTCGTTGGGGAGTTACGATTTGCAGCTTTATGAAGATACACTTACTTTTAATCCTCAAACGAAAGAGATCAGCTATAATTCTAATTGGAAGTTTAAATATGTTTCCGGTATAAAACCATTTATGGGCGAATGGGAAAGTTCATATGGCGATGGCACAAGCGAGTATATTAATTTGAGTTTATACAAAGAGATCAATGCTCCTGATGAATATCCGTTTAATAAGCAAACATGCTATGGTTATATCATTTTTGACAGTGAAGTGGATACATCTTATATACTAATAACATCGGTACTTTCGGCAAATGCCGTGGATGCGGATGTCTTGGCAGTATTTCCCGACTATCCGGAGGATCAGCCGCAACAACTCCATTTGACATATAACTGGAAAGACGGATCGTTAAGAATGGATGATGGTTCTGTTTTGGCTAACAAGAACGGGATGCCGGCCTCGGAAGAACTTTCTGCTAATGATTCTTCATTGTTTGCGAAAGTAGGTATGTGGATTTTTGTTTTGGCAGTTCTTTTGGTTGTTTCCTTGATTCTGCTGAACGTGCTGGATGTTGAGGGAGCAATACGTTTTTGGTTACCTGCCACTGTATTGTTGGCAATGAGTGTGTTAATATTGTTTCTTGTCTGCAATATATTCCGCACCGAAGGGAACTTGGATTTAGGAGAGTCGGGCTTGATGAGTGTTCTGAAACTTTATGGAGCCGTTATTTTGGTCACAGGGAGTTTCTTATTTGGTTTGTTCAGTATTTTGTTGTGGCTTTATGAGGGTTTTGGTTATTTCAGTAAAACTCCCACTGTCATTGCTGCTGTGATTGCCGTAGTACTTCTTGCAATCCATATGGTTACAGGAAACATGCTATTCGATATTCTTGCAGAACGTTTTATTCCTTCATTAATGTATCAGGACGGACTGTTTGGATTTATAATGGCATTGTTGGTAGTAGCTGTAGGTTTATTATTTATTGTGCAGATGATTATATTGGCTATTTCTGTAAAAGGAATTTATCGGATTGCAATATTGTTGCTATATCCGGTATTCTTTGCGGCAGGGATAGTATTGCTGATATCATCAATGGCAGTGGTAATAGTTGCCATGATTGTCTGTGCTATCATTGCATTTGTGTTGGCTCCTCGGAAAGTAAGTGAGAGCTCGGGTAATACTTTGCCTGAATCTTCTGATAATAGCAATGAGTCTCAGGAGGAAGATTGTGATGCGATAATCAAAGGTGCCGGTCCTTTTGGTGGCGATGTAAAGGCGAAAGACATCAGTTTCTTTAAAGACAAAAGTCTCCTTAAAGGCGAAAATGGGAAAGAATATAAAAGAAATGATGAAGGGAAATTAGAAGAGCTAAATTAATAAGTAATCAATATATTATAAATATGAAAAAGAACCTCTTCTCATGCTCATTTCTGGGGAACATAATATTTATGTTGTCTGCTGTTCTATGTGGTTGTAATGAAACCGGAACGTTTTCTGAGAAAAAATATACACCAGTGTATGTATATTTATCTACTACTCCTTACGTTGGAGAATCTTCCATGTCAGATTTTGTAGATTATCCGAGTGATTTGGTAAGGCTTGGACTGCGGGGGACGGTAAAAGAAGTGAAAACAACGTCTGCTGCAGAAATGGTTCAGAAATTTAATGAAGACGGGAATTTGACGTCTCAAGGCTTGTGGTTTGATTCAAGTCATCGTTTTGGAGATGAATACAAGCGGGAATACGATGATGAAGGCAAACTGACAAAGCTTTATAATGTAATGAATAAGTGGAAGGCAAAAGTCTATGCTTATGATGAATGGAATCGGTTGATAGAATGTAGAGCAGACGATTACACCCGTACTTATCAATATACTGGTGAGGATAGATCCTGTTATGTGGTTAATACAGAATGTAAAAAGGAGAGTGAAGTAGCATTGTACTTCTTTTCGGGTATTCGTGATAATAAGAAGTTGGTGTTCGATACATATGATAAACCGGAGGGATACCGGATGATGGATGGAAACACACGTATGCATTTCCAGACAGAATGTCCTATGACGGAATTATGTAAGAGATTTACTAAGATATACTATCCGGATTCCCGGTATTATAAAAACAAGATTGACTCAATAGTTAATACTTATAATGTCTCTTATAATGATAAAGAGGATATGGAGCAATACTTGATTCATAGTGTGGAATATCCTTCCGGAAAAACGTGGGATTGCCAGATTGACTATTCTTATGAATACGACGAGCATGACAACTGGGTTGTTTTAAAGCTTTATTGCTCAGAACTCCGCAAGCTCTTGGGTGATTTCATTATTATCCAGAAAGATGCGGAAGGGAAGACTTATACGGAAGATAGACGTGTTATTTCTTATTATGAAACAGAAGTAGGAAATGAGGAAATCCATAAAGAACAAAAAACAAAATGATGTATATGAAATAAATTTATTTAGTGTGTGGTATAGAATGTAATATTTGTACGAAAGGAATCGAATTATGAAAAAGCTATTTGTTTTATTTATGATGAGTTTATTGGTAGTTGCAGCTTCCGCCCAGAAGTTCTCGTGGCCGCCTAGAAGTTTTCCAATGAAAGTGCCTTTTGCCGTATCGGAAGAGGTGAAGTATTATTGGGATGTGCAGGGAGTCCTTTGCACGGGTCGAGGAAACGGAGGTTATAAGTTCAGGGTGTTGGGAACAGCCAATCACGACTTTACGGCAAGTAGAAGCATTAATTTTTATTACATAAGTACAGGCAATAAGACGACAGTGGCAGGCGCGTATTATTTTCCTAAGGTGAAAAGGGGGCAACAGTTTAGCTTTGAGATAGTCTCTGCCTTTGCGGGATATACTCCTACGGGTTTTCAAGGATTTTATATTCATGATGAGATGTTGAGCATACCCAAAGAGGAAAGGAAAACCGAAACAATAGATAATATACAGCGAGTGGCGGCTGACAGAGCCTATGATGATTCGATACGTATGGTAGATTCAATAGCGGCAGTGGCGGCGGCAGAGGCGGAAATGGCTGCAGAACGCGCCGCCCGTGTAGTGACAGCTCCAAAATATCCGGGTGGAACCAATGCTTTGTATGCTTTCTTACGGGAGAACATGCGTAAGCCTCAGATTGCAATAGAAACGGCAGGATATGGTACAACTACAGTTCAGTTTATTGTGACGCGCAATGGTGAGGTTGTCGGTGCGGATTATAAAAGACGTTGCAATGAGCGTGTTGATAAAGAAGTGCTGCGTTTGGTGAATATGTTGAGTGGATGGACTCCGGCAACAAAAGGTGGTAAGCCGTGTGATGCCGTGGTACAGATTTCTATGTCGATATTTCCTTCATTTAATGCTTCAGCTCAATTTGTAGGAGTAAGGTAATAGAGGGAGTCTCTCGCTCTATTTTTCAATATCTGTATGTCGGTGGTGTCGGATCTATATATCCAACGCCACCGATCTATATATCTAACATGTCCGATCTATAGATGCAACACGTCCTATCTATAGATGCTGCACGTCCGATCTATAGCACCGCATGCGAAGGAATTTTCTCATGCGGTGCTTTTGTATTGATATACGGTAAGGCTGTTTGTGAAAAGAGTTAACTTATAGGGATTATCTCAAAATAAATTAGTTATTTTGCAGAAAACAAAAAGTTGTGGTATGAAGTCACTGTACATCAAGAACTACAAAAATTTCAAGTAAAAAAACTAAGCCTCATTAGGGATAAAGACTACATGGGGAAATATTCCTTGTGCAGTCTTTTTTCATGATGTGTGATTGCATGTGAGCCGCAGAGGCAGAGTTTCTTTTCTGTATGAGCAAGCGGAGAAGGACGGAATGATGAAGCGAGGAAAGAAAATTAAGTGAAAAATAGATAGGGTTCATCAGTTTGTACTATCTTTGCTCAATAGAACCAAAATATGGAGACATGGATTGCGAGAAGCAGACAACCGAATATAAGAGTCTTCTGAAAATTAGAACAGGAGATAAAGGATTCAAAGACTTGTCCGTGACCTGTGTTGCTTTGGCAAATGCACAAGGCGGAAGAATCTTTATAGGTTACGATGACAAGAAGAAAGCCCCTTTGCCGGAACAGCATGTCACGCCCGATGAAGTGAATGAGGCAGTGACTAAATTGCGTAGCCTCTGTTTCAACGTTGGCCTTGTAGCTTCTGAAATATGTACTGATGATACCGGCAGCCAATACTTTATTGTTTCTGTTTCTCCTTCTATGCATTCTGTAGCTACTACCTCGGACGGACGTATTTACATTCGGGTGGCCGATAAATGTGAACCGGTGCGTAGCGAGGACTTGCAGCGTTTGGGCGAAGAGAAGGGTGCTTATCAGTGGGAATTGGTGAGGACCAAGTACCTGCTTGATGGGGTTGCTTTGGATGCTTTGCGGCAGTTGGCGAATGATATTCGTAAATCATCCCGTGTGCGTCAGCACGTCAAGCAGATGGATGATGCAGAGTTGGCAGAGAACTATCATCTGGTTGATGAAGGTTATTTGACGAATTTAGGTGTTCTTTGGTTAGGTACAGCAAAGCAGAGAAGCTCTATCTGTTATCCTGCTACGGTTCAGTATATTGTTTATGATGTGCTTGAGCGGAAAGTACGAAAAGAAGAATGGCATGATAATCGGCTGAATCCTAAAGAGCTGCTTCTTGATATAGAACAGAAGGCTGTTGAGTTGACTTATTCGTATGAGTTTCCGAATGGTTTGTTTCGTAAACAAATACGGCATTATCATCCTAAGTTGGTACGAGAGTTGTTGGTCAATGCTTTAGCTCATAAATCCTATACCATTTCCAGTGATATAATGATTAAAGTTTTTTCTGACAGATTAGAAATCTCTAATCCGGGTGGGTTGCCATTGGGCATAACAAAAGATAATATTTTGCATGCCAAGCATCGGCGTAATCCTAATATGATAGAGCTACTGAGCGCTTTGGAAATGATGGAAGGTGAAGGCTCCGGTTATGATTTGATTTATGAACTGAATGCTATGGAAGCAAAGAATCCGCCTATGATAGAATCTTCGTACAATGAAGTTACAGTGATTCAAAATGCAGAGATTATAGATACAGAACTGCTTCCTTTGCTGGACTTTGTTTTGCAGAATTATCAGTTGACGCAAAAAGCATTTACAGCTTTTGGTATCATAGCCCGTGAGAAGAAGGTGTTCAGTACGCGGCTTTCTGCCATACTTCAGCTTCAAGAAGAAGACCGTTTGCGCAGTTATACAGATAAGTTGTTGAAAGATAATATTATCGGGAGGAATGGTGTGAAGAAAGGTACCCAGTTTTTTGTGAATCCCCAGTTGATAAAGAACGCAAAGGTAAATTTGAAGACAACTCTGAAAACAGTAGAACCTTATGTGTTGAGAACTCTAATTATGGAAGACTTGAGGGCACATCCTAAAAGTAAGATTTCGGAGATTGGGGGGCGGTTGCCGGAAATCGATTTGCAGGAGTTGAGGAAAATGATTTATTCGATGGTGGATGTGGAATTGATAACAGAAGGGGCTCGTACTGATAGACGTTATGCACTGAAATAAGTGGTAAAAAAAAAAAGAAATAAAAAAGAAATAGAAAAAGAAAAGGATTAAGTGGTTGATTATCAGTCTTAATTTTGTTTTTTATTCTTTTTCTAAAAAGATAAGAAAAGAACTAAATATAGAATGGAACGAGAAGATTTTGACATACGCGATAATCAGTTGACTAGTCGGGAACGCGATTTTGAAAACGCACTTCGTCCGTTGTCCTTTGAAGATTTCAGCGGACAGGATAAGGTGGTGGATAATCTGCGTATCTTTGTTAAGGCAGCCCGCTTGCGTGGCGAAGCGTTGGATCATGTATTGCTGCATGGACCTCCGGGATTGGGAAAAACGACACTTTCCAATATTATTGCGAATGAACTGGGAGTTGGTTTTAAAGTTACTTCCGGTCCGGTGCTTGATAAACCGGGTGATTTGGCAGGAGTGCTTACCAGTCTGGAACCGAATGATGTGCTGTTTATCGATGAAATTCACCGCCTTTCTCCGGTGGTGGAAGAGTACCTGTACTCTGCGATGGAGGATTACCGCATTGATATCATGATAGATAAAGGCCCGTCTGCACGGAGCATTCAGATTGATCTGAATCCGTTTACGATGGTGGGAGCTACTACCCGTAGTGGCTTGCTGACTGCGCCTTTGCGTGCACGTTTTGGTATTAATCTGCATTTGGAGTATTACGATGACGATGTGTTGAGCGGTATTATTCGTCGTTCGGCAGGGATATTGAATGTACCTTGCTCCACAAGGGCAGCGTCTGAGATCGCTTCCCGTAGCCGTGGAACGCCGCGTATTGCAAATGCATTGTTGCGTCGTGTGCGAGATTTTGCACAGGTGAAAGGTTCGGGTAGCATTGATACGGAGATTGCCAACTTCGCTCTTGAAGCATTGAATATTGATAAGTACGGACTCGATGAAATCGATAATAAGATACTTTGCACCATTATTGATAAATTCAAAGGCGGTCCGGTAGGGCTTACTACCATTGCTACGGCATTGGGTGAAGATGCCGGAACTTTGGAAGAGGTGTATGAGCCTTTCCTTATCAAAGAGGGTTTCTTGAAACGTACCCCCCGCGGACGTGAAGTAACTGAACTGGCTTATAAACATTTAGGACGTAGTCTTTACAATAGTCAGAAAACGTTATTTAGTGATTAACTATTAATTAATATCAGTACTACTTTCATATAGAAATGGTCAAACAAATCATTTCCAGTTCTCCTCCTCTTGGGAGGAGGAGTACCCGAAGGGGGAGGTGGTAGGAAAAAAAAGATTCTTATGCAAACCATCATGAACAAATCCGACGTAACCGGTAATAGAAAGGAGTTACGCAACCATAGCACTTCTGCCGAAGCTACTCTTTGGAAAATGTTGAAAGGGAAACAAATAGCCGGTTTAAAATTTCGTCATCAACATAGTGTCGGGCCATATATTCTTGATTTTTATTGTCCGCAGATAAAATTGGCTATAGAATTGGATGGTGAGGTACATAATAGACAACAGGATTATGATGAGCAACGTAGTTATTTTCTGAATAGGGTAGAAGACATTGAGGTGTTACGGTTTGAAAATAGGACAGTATTTTGAGAATCCGGAACAGATAATATGGGAGATAGAGGAAAAGTTTTCTTCCTACCACCTCCCCCCTTTGGGTACTCCTCCTCCCGGGAGGAGGAGAATGGAGATACTACTGTTAACCATTAATAATTAAACGTTAATCATTAAATAAAGTGGCGGGATTAAAAAGTTTAGCAAAAGAAACGGCTATTTACGGGGTGAGTAGTATTGTAGGGCGTTTCCTCAATTATCTGCTAGTGCCTGTATATACGATAGCTTTGCCTGCATCGTCGGGTGGCTATGGTGTGGTTACGAATATATATGCCTGGGTGGCATTGATACTGGTATTGCTGACGTGTGGCATGGAGACGGGGTTTTTCCGTTTTGCCAATAAAGGGCAGGATGACCCGATGCGGGTGTACTCTACCACCTTGTTGAGCGTGAGTATCGGTTCATTGGTATTCGTTGCTTTGGGATTGTTGTTTCTGGAACCTATTGCCGGATGGCTGGAATACGGCGAACATCCCTGGTATATCGGTATGATGATGATTGTGGTAGCAATGGATGCCATTCAAAGTATTCCGTTCGCTTATTTGCGCTATAAAAAACGCCCTATCAAGTTTGCTGCACTGAAGTTGCTGTTTATCTTCCTCAATATTGCACTCAATCTTTTCTATTATGTCATATTGGAAGGGAATGATGTGGGGTATGCCTTCCTCTTCAATCTGGTATGTACCTCTGTTGTTATGGTGTGCATGATACCGGAACTGAGGGGATTTACCTATGTGTTGGATAAAGAGTTATTGAAACGGATGCTTCGGTACTCTCTGCCGTTGGTAATTCTGGGTGTGGCAGGCATCTTGAATCAGGTGGCTGATAAGATTATCTTTCCTTTCGTTTATCCCGATGAGGCGGAAGCTACCATACAACTCGGTATTTACGGAGCTGCCAGTAAGATAGCTATGATTATGGCTATGTTTACCCAGGCATTCCGCTTTGCTTATGAACCTTTTGTATTTGGTAAGAGTAAGGAGAAAGACAGCCGTGAAATGTATGCCCAGGCTATGAAGTTCTTCATTATTTTTACCTTGCTCGCCTTTCTGGCTGTGATGTTCTATCTGGACATCCTGCGTCATGTCATCGGACGTGATTATTGGGACGGGTTACGGGTGGTGCCTATCGTCATGGCGGCGGAAATCTTTATGGGGATTTATTTCAACCTGTCCTTTTGGTACAAATTGATTGATGAGACCCGTTGGGGAGCCTATTTCTCATTGACGGGCTGTATCATCCTGATTTTGATGAATATCTTCCTGGTTCCGAAGTATGGTTATATTGCTTGTGCCTGGGCTGGGTTTACAGGATACGGCGTTGCTATGCTGCTTTCTTACTTTGTCGGTCAGAAGAAATATCCGATACAGTACGATTTGAAGGCGATAGGCATGTATGTACTTCTTGCCGCTGTGCTTTATGTAGCTGCCGAATATGTATCGATAGACAATATCTATTTGCGTATGGCATATCGTACAGTTTTGCTGTTACTGTTTATTGCGTATGTCGTTAAGCGTGATTTACCGCTGAACCAAATACCAATCCTGAACAAACTCTTAAAACACTAAATGAGCCGCATGGTAAATTGTAAATTGTCAAATTGTAAATGATATGATGGAAACACCTGAACAAAACCGGAATGTTTTTGCCATTAAAAAGTTCCTGAGCGAGTACCTTGATCTGAGGAAGGATAAGGACAATGAGCTGGAAACAGTAGACTCCATACGCAAGGGAGTAGAGTTTAAAGGGGCTAACCTGTGGATTTTGATCTTTGCCATCTTTATGGCATCGTTGGGACTGAATGTCAACTCTACAGCTGTAATCATAGGTGCGATGTTGATTTCCCCATTGATGGGACCTATCATGGGTGTGGGACTTTCTGTCGGTCTGAATGACTTCGAACTGATGAAGCGTTCACTGAAGAGTTTTCTGATAACCACCCTGTTCAGCGTAACTACGGCTACTATTTTCTTTCTTGTAAGCCCTGTTGCCGAAGGGCAGTCGGAGCTTCTGGCACGTACTTCACCTACAATTTATGACGTATTCATCGCATTGATGGGTGGTCTTGCCGGTGTAGTTGCCCTGTCTACAAAGGAGAAAGGAAATGTGATTCCCGGTGTTGCCATTGCTACGGCTTTGATGCCGCCACTCTGTACGGCAGGTTACGGGTTGGCAACGGGGAATCTGGTTTATTTCCTCGGAGCATTCTATCTTTACTTCATTAATTCGGTATTCATCAGTCTTGCTACGTTTGCCGGTGTGCGTGTGATGCACTTCCAGCGTAAAGAGTTTGTGGACAAGAAGCGGGAGAAGAAAGTACGCCAATACATAATACTCATTGCCGTGCTGACTATGTGTCCGGCCGTCTACTTGACGGTAGGCATTATTCAGAGTACTTTCTATGAGAGTGCCGCCAATCGGTTTGTTGCCGAACAGCTTTCTTTTGAGAATACACAGGTATTGGATAAAAAAATCCATTATCATGGCAACAAAGACAATGAAATACGCGTGGTACTGATCGGACAAGAAGTTCCCGAAGCTTCGATTGCCATTGCCCGCAACAAGATGAAGGACTATAAGTTAGGTGAAACGAAGTTGATCGTTCTTCAGGGAATGAATAATGAAGCTGTGGATATTTCTTCTATCCGAGCTATGGTGATGGAAGATTTCTATAAAAACAGTGAGGAACGACTGGTGGAACAAACAAAGAAAATTACAGTGCTGGAACAAAGTCTGGCAAGATACAAATCTTTCGATGAATTGGGCAAAACGATCGTTCCGGAGCTAAAAGTTCTCTATCCATCAGTGAAAACTGTTTCTATCTCTCATGCCATAGAACTGACGGTTGATTCGGTACGGACAGATACCATTACGCTTGCTGTGCTGAAGTTTGGCAAGCATCCCGACGCCCATGAGAAACAGAAGATTACCGAATGGCTGAAAGCACGTACTGGAGCGAAAAAACTAAGACTGATTGCAGAATGACGCAATTGGAAAGTATATCATACTAAATTATTCAAAATGAGAGTATGCTATGAGCTAAATCTAACTAAATTCTCCTCCTTCGAGAAGGAGGAGTACCCGTAGGGGGAGGTGGTAGCTGAAGTTATAAAGGGCCTATTAATCATAAAATAAGGATTTTTTTCTTACCTACCACCCCGCCCTTTGGGCACCCTTCCTTCTCGAAGGAGGGGAACTGAGTTAGATATTTCTTATATACTCTTAACTTAAGATATAAATTGTAATTTAAACCAAGTATAGAATGAAGCTAAAGTGTATCCTAATTGTAGCTTGCAGCCTCTTCACGTTGACGGGACAGGCGGACGAAGGTATGTGGATGCTGGGAAACCTGAATAAACAGACCCGTAAGACTATGAAAGAACTCGGCCTGCAAATGCCTGCCGATAAACTATATAATCCGAAGAAACCGTCGTTGAAAGATGCGGTAGTCAGCTTTGGAGGGTTTTGTTCCGGTGTGGTAGTGTCGGAAGACGGGTTGGTGTTTACCAATCATCACTGCGGCTTCAGTAGTGTGCAGCAACATTCGTCGGTGGAGCATGATTACCTGAAAGATGGTTTCGTAGCCCGTAGCCGTGCAGAGGAATTGCCTAATCCGGAGCTTTATGTTCGTTTTCTGCTTCGTACGGAAGATGTAACCAAGCGTGTGCTGGGAGCCGTTAAACCTTCGATGAGCGAGATGGAACGTTCCAGTGCGGTAGACTCTATGATGATGGTAATAGGCGGTGAGGTATCCCTGAAAGACTCCACTTTGCTTGGCGTGGTAGATGCTTATTATGGAGGCAATGAGTTCTGGCTCTCCGTTTACCGCGATTTCAACGATGTGCGGCTGGTGTTTGCACCTCCTTCCTCTGTCGGTAAGTTCGGTTGGGATACGGATAATTGGGTGTGGCCTCGGCATACAGGAGATTTCTGTGTGTTTCGTATTTATGCAGACCGCAAGAACCAGCCTGCCGATTACTCCCCCGACAATGTCCCGTATCACCCTGAATATGTAGCGCCGATTTCACTGGATGGCTATAAGGAAGGCTCTTTCTGTATGACGATAGGCTATCCGGGAAGTACGGAACGTTACCTTTCTTCATTCGGTATCGAGGAAATGATGAATAACTCCAATCAGGCGCAGATTGACATCCGTGGTGTGAAGCAAGCCATCTGGAAACGTGAAATGGACAGTAAAGACAGCATACGCATTAAGTATGCTTCCAAATACGATGAAAGCTCCAATTACTGGAAAAACAGTATCGGTGTCAACCGTGCTATCCGTAAGCTGGGAATCCTGGAGAAGAAACGTGAAATGGAACAGGAAATTCGTCGATGGATACAGCAAAACCCGGACGAACGTGAGAAACTTCTTCAACTATTTACAGACCTGGAACTGAATTATAAGAACCGCCGGGAGGTAAATCGTGCACAGGCTTACTTTATCGAGTCCTTCTTATATGGACCGGAATTAGTGCAGCTTGCACTGAAGATTCTGAACTTCGATTTTGAAGGGGAGCAGAAAACAGTTATTGCCGCCTTGAAAGATATCGTTGAGCAATACTCTAATTTGGATCTGGATATAGACAAGGAAGTATTTACGGCACTGTTGAAGGAGTATCGCTCAAAAGTGGATACCACTTTCCTGCCGGAAATCTACCATACTATCGCACAGAAATATAATGGGGATGAGAAAGCTTTCGTAGATAGTCTTTATGCAAGTTCTGAGTTGACTACTCCCCGTGGTTTGAAACGCTTTCTTGAACGGGATACTACCTATCAGATTTTCGATGATCCGGCTATCTCGTTGGGCATTGATATACTGACGATGTTGTTCGATATGAATATGCAGATGCAGGCACCTACTACGGAGATCATCCGTGGGGAACGCTTGCTGAATGGGGCTATCCGTCGGATGTATACGTCTCGTAACTTTTATCCGGATGCCAATTCCACTATGCGGCTGAGCTTTGGAACGGTATGCGGTTATACTCCCTTTGACGGAGCGGAATATGATTATTATACAACGACAAAGGGTGTCTTGGAGAAAGTGAAAGCTCATGTGGGTGATGTTGATTTTGCAGTACAGCCGGAGATACTTTCATTACTCTCTTCGGGCAATTTCGGAAGATATGCCGATGAAAAGGGCGAAATGAAGGTGTGCTTCATCTCTAATAATGACATTACGGGTGGCAATAGTGGTAGTGCGATGTTCAATTCGAAAGGTGAATTGCTGGGGTTGGCTTTCGATGGAAACTGGGAAGCTATGGGCAGTGATATTCTTTATGAACCGAAGATGCAGCGTACCATCGGGGTGGACGTGCGCTATATACTGTTTATGATTGAGAAATACGGGAAAGCAGGGAACCTGATCCAGGAATTGAATATTCTCAATTAGTGGACGGGCCCCTGCTTTTCGTGAGGGAGACAATTACTTGCTTCCGGACAAGATTCCGGTATCGGTATCCCTGTTGTTGATTCTTCTGCCTTGGCTGTTGCGCTTCTTTCCGAAGTCAAGGCTGAAGGATGCATTTACCATGAACAAAAGCCTTAAGTTCTTGGAATACGCTAACTGGCGGTAGGGAGCCGACTTTGATAAGTTTTCTATTTCCTGTTCATACTTCTTGGTAAACGGGTTCAACACTCCGGCAGAAAGGCTCCATTTCTCCGTATTATATCCTGCCATGATGGTGTGCAGCTTCTCCTCTTTAGTCAGTGTTTCACCCCACAGAGTGTGGTTGCTGGTATTCATTTCTGCCATCAGTACCCAGTTCTTGTACATTGCCATCAGACTGCCTCGCAGTCCTGCATTGGTGTGTGTATGCGTGTAGGTGTTGCCATAGCTGATATAGCGGTTCAGAAACGGAGTGATTTTAATGGAGATATACTCTTTGTAAGGTCGTATTTGTATAGCTGTCTCCAGATTGATCCGGTGGAAACCTTTATGATTCTCGGTAGTGCGGACAAAATACCCGTCCTCGTAGTAGGTATTTTCCATAATCGGCTTATTGTCATAACTATATCTTCCAAATAAATCGACAGATACATACTTGCTTTGCCAACTGGCAGACAGTGTATTGGCATAGAATGTAACAGACTTTAAGTCGGGATTTCCTTTGCGTATCTGATACTTATCCATTGCTTGCGAGATGTCGTTCAGATCGGACAGGGAAGGGGCATACCCCGACACGTATCCGTTGTATCTGAAAAACCACTTCCCGTTGATAGAGTACGACAGGCTTAAGGAAGGTTTGACTATATACTTCTCGGAAGAATACTGCTCCTGACTGTTATAAGTTCTCATGGCTCCAATCCCTACTGTGTAGTTCAGAGCTTTTATCTTTGATTGATATTCGGCAAATAGGTACGTTTCGGCCGTATTCATCGTGATTTTATTCTCTATATTACCCGAATATCTATTTTGCAAATAGGCCTGTGTATGCTTGATACCTCCGGTAAACTTACCCGTATTGAATTGTTTTTCGTAGATACCTTCTCCAATGATGGAGTACTTCTCACCTTTGGTTTCCGAATAGATATCCGTATCGTTATTGTCATTATTAAGGGCTTTCTGAATAAAAGTCCGTTCATTCTTGCTGTCCAGATAAGAAGCCACTATATCTGCATAGATTGTCTGTTTGTTTTTCAGATTCCTCTGGTAATAGATATCCAACGAAGGGATAACTACTTTGGAGGTAGAAAGGTCGGATATGGAGTAGGAGGTGTCTCCTTCATACAATGTACTGATTCTGTCCGACATGGAACTGGGAGTATCGCTGTATTGATTTCTGAGAGCAATATTGAGAAGTTGTTTGTCATTATCCTGGTAGCTGTAATTGAGGTTGAAGTTAAGGTTATCATACTTTACTTTGGTAGGTTCTCCCACTTCTCTGTTCTCCTGATAAGCCTCCGGGAAGTGGAAACTTTCATCGTTTTCGCGTGTCCACTTCAGATCTCTCTGTCCCCAATATACGGTAGTGCTGAGTGCTGACTTATTGAAGTGGTATTTGGCGGCGAGATTATGTTCGCCATATCCCGTATCGGATACTCCGTTGGTGAGATCGGCAGAGATACTCCCTCCTGATTCTCTTCTTTTTACAATGTAGTTCAGTACAGCTCCTGCATTTCCATAACGTGCGCCGGGATTGTCTATATATTCGATGCGGATCACATCTGTCGGGCGGATGGCAATTATTTCAGCTTGAGTCACTTCTACGCCGTTAATCCTAAGTTGCACATTGTCTCCTCCGGGAATCGTGATGCTGTTGTCTATCGGATTGATCAGGATGCGCGACAGTTGTAGATTTCTCAGTAAGGAAACTCCGTTGGAAGCGGCTTTAGTCTGCATTTCGGTCGGGAGGATAATTTGCCGGTCGGTCTTTTTGATGATGGGGCTGGCTGTGACGGTAACACCTTCCAGCATTACATTGTCGGGCGATAAGGGTAGTTCTCCCAGATTCAGATTGGCTTGCAGGTTGCGGATGGAGAGATAGGAGTTTTCATATCCGACGCATGAGATGCATAAGATATAATCTCCATCGTTTACTTCTTTCAGCAGGAAGCCGCCACCGTTGTCTGTGGCAACTCCGGTGATGAATGTTGAATCCTGAGTCAGCAGGCTGACATTGGCATACTCGATGTGCTGATTGTTACTCTCATCGATGATTTTCCCTGTGATTTTGTTTGCCGCCATCAGGGAGGTACATAGGAATAATACTCCTGAAATGATACTTAGTCTCTTCATTTTACTTATTATTTTTAGTGATTATTTCTGTTCTTTGAACATGACAAAGGTAGGGGGATCGGGGGAGAAAAACGGTTTATATGTGGCACTAAATAAAGTGCAATGGGTTTTGCAACTGTCTGATAATTAGAGTGTTATGAGCTGCGTTTATAGAAAAGTTTATATCTTCCTATTTCAAGTTTATATATAAAGAAAAGTGCAAAAAATGGGATGCCGTAACTTCCGTTAATTGATAAATATCTATCTTTGCAAAGACTTAAAGCAAGAAGGAAGGACGGCATGAAAGCATTGAAACATGGTTTGATAGGTTGGGTATGCGTGTTGGCATTGGCAGCATGTGCAGAGGCCCTGCCGTCGCAACGCATCCAGATAGAAAAGGCGGAGCAGATGTTACAGCAGAATGCAGAGGAGGCGATTGCTCTGCTTCGGTCGGTGAAAGATCCCGAAATATTGCCGGATTCATTGCGGGCACGGTTTGCATTGGCTATGGGGCAAGCCCACTATAATGCGCATTGGGTGATGAATGAAGACTCTTTGCTATTATATGCTCTGGATTATTATGGAAGGCCGGATGTACGCGACACATTACAGTTACTGCGTACCTATAAACTGGCGGCGCATTACTTCTACGATAGCGAGAGATATAAAGAAGCCACTGAGATGATGACCGAAGGGAATCGCATTGCAGCCCTGCGTGGTGATACGGCAGCCCGTCTTGATTTGCTGCGGTCCGTAGCGAATATAGGGGAAGGTAATGATGACTTTGAAGGTCTGATACGCTTGCAGAAGCAATTGATAGCTATAGAGCCTGATTCCACCCGGCGATATTCCAATTACAACAGTCTGGCGATATCATACTACTGTGCAAATCAGAATGATTCTGCGCTGCTGGCTCTCCGTAAAGCTACCGAATGCCTGTATACATCCGCAGACTCTCTAAAGGCGTTATACTATGTGATGCGCAACTATGCTGATATATTGAGTGACTCCGGGAAGAATCAGGAAGCTATCAATTTGCAACGCCATAGTTTACAAGAGTATAAAGAGACGAAACATCCTTTCGAGTCCTTATCTTATTATGCTCTTTCACGTTATTTCCTGAATATGGGGCAGGTGGATTCCGCCCGCTACTATATACAAATGGGGGATAGTGTGCGTTCGCCCTATATTGACCAGGACTTATCGTTGGCTAACTTTTATCTGGTACAGAAAACGTTGATGAATTATATAGATAGCCGTTCTTTTACAATCCGGGATGTGGCGTTCTTCTCAAACCGGTTGTATAACAACTTTATCCGTGACCAACGGGTGATAGCCCAAAAAGGGAAGGTACAATTGTTACTCCAACAGCAGAATATGAATCTGCAACTGGAAAAACAGAAAGAACGGACCTTCTTTGTCGGAGTGGTGGCTCTCTGTATTTTGTTGTTGCTGACTGTCGTCTGGTATTTGCAGCGAAGAAAGCATTTACTCGTGGAAAAGGAAGAAGAACTGGAGGCCTTGCGCCGTCTGCTGCATGAGACGGAAGGCGATGAAAGCGGCAATAATGATAAGTTTGTCAAGAAGATGCTGCTTCAGCAGTTAGGTCTGATACGTATTGTGGCTACGAATCCCAGTTCCGATCATCAGGAGCTATTGGTACAGATGGGACGGATAGCCAATAAAGATGTAGCGGTGGATGATTTGCTGGTTTGGAGTGATTTATATAAGACTATCGACATGGTACATGATGGCTTTTATACCCGTATCAGTCAGAAGTATGGAAATATCCTGAATGAAAAGGAACTGCAACTCTGCTGTTTGTTAAAGTCGGACTTTTCGACGAAAGAGATTAGCGTGGTTATCCAGCAAAGCATACGGACGGTGTATCAACGTAAGACGGTCATACGGCAGAAATTGGACATGGCAGAAAAAGAGGATATCGTTGAATTCCTTTCTAAGAAATAGGTACGCGGACGACGCGGATTAGGCGGACGAACGCGGATTAAGAAAGTTACACTATAATATTAACAAATTAAAATCCGCGTTCGTCCGTCTAATCCGCGTCGTCCGCGTACCTATTATGCAATTCCCCGGATGCGGTCATCAAATGCCGACAGTGCCGCCTTTGCACCTTCACCCATTGCAATTACTATCTGTTTGTAGGGAACGTTCGAGACATCTCCTGCCGCATAAACTCCCGGAAGTGTGGTGCGGCAAAAAGCGTCGATCTTGATTTCGCCTATTGGAGTCGTTTCCAGCATGTCACGGAAAGGAGTGCTATTGGCTGCCAAACCAATCTGTACGAAGATACCATCCAATGGGAAATCCCGTTCTTCACTACTTACACGATCTTTGACGCGGATAGCAGTTACCTTATCACCGTTTCCCACTACCTTTGTGGTCTGTGAAGAAGTGAAGATTTCTACATTCGGCAAGCTTTTCGCCTTTTCTTGCAGTACCTGGTCAGCTTTCAGCGTATCCGCAAATTCAAAGACAGTCACTTTCCGGCAGATACCTGCCAAGTCGATGGCTGCTTCTATACCGGAGTTTCCTCCACCGATAACGGCTACGTCTTTTCCCTGATAGAACGGCCCGTCGCAATGCGGACAAAAAGCTACTCCTCTGCCTATATACTCCGTTTCACCATCCACATTCAGTTTGCGCCAGCTTGCACCGGTGGCGATGATAACACTGGGAGATATGAATGCTTCACCGCCCACTACTGAAATCCTCTTTTCTTTTCCTTGAAGCTCCGCCTTCTCTATTTTACGGTCTTCAAACAAGTCGATGGGATAATGATTGATATGGCTTCTTAAATTGTCTGCCAACTGTGCACCTGTAGTCTGCGGTACGGAAATTAGGTTCTCGATTCCTACGGTTTCCTTTACCTGACCACCGACTTTTTCAGCTACAATAGCTACCCGTAATCCCTTGCGGGCTGAATAAATCGCAGCTGAGGCACCTGCCGGCCCACCGCCTAATACAAGTACATCATAAGTCCGTGAGATAGGTTCTGCATTTCCCACAGGTTCGGAGCCGAACATTTCTTCCAGCTTTTGCAGAAGTTCGCCTAAGGTGCCGCGTCCTACATGAAGCAATTTACCGTTGGCATAGACGGACGGTACGCCTTGTATTTTCAATGCATCCACTTCTTCCTGGAAAAGAGCACCGTCTATCATTTCGTGTGTGACCTGTCCGTTCAGCAAAGCCATTATATTCAGGGCCTGCACCACATCGGGGCAGTTGGTACATGTCAATGATACATAAGTCTGCAATGAAATAGGTCCTTTCAACGCCTGGATGCGTCGGCTGATGGCTTCATCAGGAAGATTTTTCCCCTTTCCATCGGCATTCAGTACTGCCAGAAGCAAAGATGTGAATTCATGACCGTTCGGTATTCCGCGGAATTTGACACCGGTTTCTTTCCCGTTTTTCAGTAAAGAGAATTCCAACTTCGGTTCTTCGGTTTCAGTTACCTCACAGGAGAGTTTATCGGAACATCCTGCTACATCTTTCAGCAACTCTGTCAGTTCCTGTGCGCTTTCGTGCCGGGGATGGCAGGTGATATGAAAAGTGTACTGCGTTTCCAGGTTTTGGAAGACGCTGCGTACTTGATTTAAAATGCTTGTTTCTAACATAACAGTCTATATTAATGTATTCCGTTGGCGGGATTAATTTGTTTCTGAGCGGTTATGAATTAATTCACCACAGATTACACAGATTGACACAGATTCTATTTTACTGATTATTAGATTAATAAATCTGTGTCAATCTGTGTAATCTGTGGTGAATTAATTCATTCCTACATCGATATAAACTAATCTCGCCAACGGGTACTAATGTAAGATAAAAGAGGCCCCCTCTATGTGTGCAATGGATAAAGGGGACCTCGCTAATAAAAAAGGGATGTGAACTTAAATTTTACCAACCAAATCTATACTTGGTTTCAGTGTTTCGCCGCCTTTCTTCCATTTTGCGGGACATACTTCACCGTCGTGCGTTGCAACGAACTGTGCAGCTTCTACCTTGCGGAGAAGTTCGTCGGCATTACGTCCGATGTTATTGTCCTGTATTTCGGCAATCTTGATTTTGCCTTCGGGGTTCACGACAAATGTGCCGCGGTAAGCCATACCTTCTTCTTCGATCATTACACCGAATGCGCGAGTCAGCACGCCTGTAGGGTCTGCCAGCATCGGATACTTGATCTTACGGATACTTTCGGATGCATCGTGCCATGCTTTGTGCACGAAGTGAGAGTCGGTACTTACTGAGTATACCTCTACACCCATTGCCTGGAATTGCTCGTATTTTTCAGCGATGTCCACCAGTTCGGTAGGGCATACAAACGTAAAGTCTGCGGGATAGAAGAAGAATATTGCCCACTTGCCTTTTACGTCTTCGTTAGTTACTGTTTTGAAACTTCCGTTCTGGAATGCCTGAACTTTGAATTCAGGAAGCTGAGAATTGATAATTGGTTCCATAATCTTTTTTGTTTTAAAAGGTTTAGTACTTTGTTTTTTCGATGATGCAAAAATATAGCATCTTTTGCCGATAGAACAAAAAAAACGATTGAAAAGATTTATGGGCCGATAGACGAAATCTATACAACGCACTGAGTTGCCCGCAGGGACAGCATTTCGCGGGGTACAGAGGCTTGTATTTCTTTTGTGAGTACCTCCAATAAAGTGGTTCGTATGAAATGTTCGTTGGTGATGAGAATGATCTGCCGGGTAGGAGTGGGAATGGCAAAGGGGCGCACCAACTCTTTCTGTGTATCGTTGAGCTGATCGATTGCAAGTTCAGGGATGAAGGTAACGCCTTTACCGCTTTCTACCATACGCATGAATGTCTCCATGCTACCTAGATGATAAGCGATCTGGCTGGCTTGTGCCGCCTTCATCTGACAGAAGCGGACTAACTGGTCGCGGAAGCAATGTCCCTCGTCAAGCATCCAAAGCTGTTCGTCGCTGAGATCGGAGGTACGGATAATCTTATTATCGAACAGTTTGCTTTCGCGCGCGATATAAGCATAGAATTGTTCGTAGAATAAAGGTATCTGGCGGAAGTCATCCTTTTCAGGCAGGGTGGCGATGAGGCCGGCATCTATCTCTCCTTTTATAAGAGCCTGTTTGATGTCCTTCGTCTTCATCTCTGTTACGCGGATATCCAATTTAGGATATTTCTTCATCAGTTGCGGAAAGAAGCGGGGCAACAGGTAAGGGGCGATGGTGGGGAGTATACCTAACTTAAAGACACCCGATAAGGAGTGCTTCTCTTCTTCAATAATATCCTTTATATGGCCTGCCTGTTCCAATACGATACGGGCTTGCTCTATTACAAGTTGTCCGACTGGAGTAGGACAGATGGGCTGTTGGTTGCGGTCGAATATCTTGGTGTCTAACTCGTCTTCCAGTTTCTGTATCATGGCACTCAGGGTGGGTTGAGTTACACGGCAATGTTCCGCGGCTTTGGCGAAATGGCGGAACTGACTAACGGCAAGAATGTATTCCAGTTGTTGTAAAGTCATGATAAATAAGGGGTTTGAACGGGTTATATAGATTCTGTCTATGCAAAGATAGAAATTATCTGTTTGACAAGCATGGGTTTCCGTCTTATCTTTGTACAAAAAACGAAGAAAGGCTGCATCTCAGCATAATCAAGCAAGCTTGCTTCTGCCTTCGATTTGCACTTTCTTTGCAACAGAAAAAAGAAAAACAGTATAAATTATTAAAACCATAAAATTATGAAGACTTTAAATTATATCAAGTTAAATGGATCGGGAGTAGCTAACGTAGTATCTGCATTGCATCAACTTTTGGCAGATTTCCAGGTATATTACACGAATCTGCGCGGTTTCCACTGGAACATCAAGGGACATGGTTTCTTCGTATTGCACGAGAAGTTTGAAAGTATGTATGACGACGCAGCCGAGAAGGTGGACGAAATTGCAGAACGTATCCTGATGCTGGGTGGTGTACCCGAAAACAAGTTCAGCGAATACCTGAAAGTTGCAAAGATCAAAGAAGTATCTGACGTGGCTTGCGGCAGCGATGCGGTCAGCAATATTCTTGAAACTTACGGATACCTCATTGGTGAGGAGAGAAAGATCATTGAACTGGCTAATGAAGCAGGCGACGACGTTACTGCCGACCTGATGACAGGCTATCTGAAAGAACAGGAAAAGATGGTTTGGATGCTGGTTGCTTTCAGCACAAAAGGATGCACAGACAAATAATATATAGGTTTAGGTGATAAATGATGGAAAAGGTGATGAAGTGGTGGAAACACTGCTTGGTCACCTTTTCTTTTGTCTTATAGTTTAGCCAGCTTACCTGCCGTTCTACATCATCATGTTCTTTCTGATGGAGAACTTGACAATCGCCATCGCCTGTATGGATGTGAGTGGAATATCCATTGGTTCATGGTGTGGATTGTAGCTCACCAGCTTGATGCAACCTTCCACCTCGGAACGGTTTATATACTTCACCGACAGGTATTCGTCGCCGTCGATGCAAAATGACACCAAGTACATTTCTCCATAAATGACGTTGCTGAAATTGCTGATTTCCTTAAAGCCCACAACATCTCCCGATTTCAAGATGGGATACATGCTGTCTCCACTGATGTAGAGTGCTCCGTCGCAGACAGGTATGTTCGGAATCTGTATCTTTCCCACCACGTGTTGCTGTTTGTTGGCAAGCAATGTTTTCAGGTTGGCGGCAGCGGTAATATCGTATAGTGGTACGCTACGGTCGTCTACCGGATCAGCCGTTTTGGGGTTATGAATCATTTCCACTTCACCCGAAACGATTTCGTCGTTGCAAAATTTGGCCTGATGTACAGGCTGTCCTTTTCCCAGCAGCAGCCAGTTGTAATCTATTTCTTTCAGCTTTTCCAGCAGCAGCGGGAAATCAATTCCGTTTCGTGCAATCCAGTTACTTAGTGTGGGACGCGACACACCCAGGTAAGCAGCCAATTCTGCATCCGTTTTGAAATTCAGTACCCGCTTGGCGCGCTTCACGATGTCGGCTACATTGAATAATAAATCCTGTTCTTTCTCCATGATTTTTATGATGTAAATATTTAGAAACGTATTTCTCGCTCATTTATATGTAGTTACCTACTTTATGAGAATTAATATCTAAAACTATTAGTTTTTTATATGGAAATCTGTTTATCTTTGTTGCGACAAAGGTAGTTCCTTTGTTTTAGAATAACAAATAAATCGCATGGAATTATGGAAAACAAACATTTCAGCCTCCGGATAAGAACTCCTTCCGTAACGGATCTATAGATGCAATGCGCAGGATATATAGCTCCTGCATGTCCGATATATAGATGCAGCACATCCGGTATATAGATGCAGCACGACAGATATATAGATGCAAAAGACAAAATTCGATTATTTAATTTATATATATTTATATCATTATGAAACAAACACTTACTCCTTTCGTCCGCACTTGCCACTCCTGTCTGAGGGAACTCCCCATAGAGGCTTTTTATGTCAATCGGAAGACACTGATTCCAGACTACTGCTGTAAGGCCTGTCGCAGCGCAGCCTGCAAGAAACGCTACCTGGATTCACGCTCCGTGAATGACATACGCACGTATCCCTTGATAACCGATATCAAAGACCGCACACTCCGCATGGAACTGATTCTTCATGCCCGCCAGGTAGTGAACGAAAGCGTGGCGAGGAAGCGCAGAAGGCTGTGGGAAACAGTCGGCGAGTAATCTTAATTGTGTAATAACCCATAATTTTACCGCGGATTGCACGGGTTCACACAGGCCTAATTTAGTAAGAGTCAAAATATAAAATCTTAATCTGTGCCAATCTGTGTAATCTGTGGTGAACCAAAAAACATTAATAACCAAACAACATGTCCAGAATAAAAAAACGGGGTCTCGATTATTTTCCCCTTGATATAGATTTCCTACAGAATCGCCTGGTTCGCCGCATAATGAAACGCGAAGGCGACGGCGCGCTTGCCACCTTGGTGAGCGCATTCTCCTGCATCTATGGTGGTGAAGGCTACTATGTTCTCACCGATGCGTTCTTTTACGAAGATATCTCCGCCAACCTCTATCACCAGACCGCGGAGGACGTAAAGCGTATTCTTACACTTGCCGCTGAGTACGGCATTTTTGATGTCACGCTCTTCAGAGAGTGCGGTGTGCTGACCAGTGTCGGGATACAGAGGCAGTATCTCTTCAGTACCAAACGCCGCAAAAGTTCCGCGATAGACAATCGCTTCAATCTCATCACCGACGAACAGGAAGATGATGACGCCGGGAAACAGGGAGAGGCTGCCGGGCTATTTCCCGAAACTTCAGGGAGCGAAACGGAAGTTTCCGCTGCACTTCCCGAAGTCTCCACTACGCTTCCCGAAAGCGCAATGGGTACTTCCCAAAATGTAACATTAATCCCCGAAAATGTTGCATCCGGTACACATAGCATAGCACAGAATAGCATAGCACAGCAAAGCATAGCACAGCGGAGCATAGAATACCCCCTCCTCAATAGTTCCCCCTCGGGGAGAACTCAGGACGCGGACCGGGAGTCCGCGGAGGGGGACGGAGAGGAGGAGAATTTTCTTTCTTCACCTGCGACTCCCGCTTCACTTGCAGCCTTTGCTACTTTTGCAGCCCCTGCTGCTTTTGCGGTTCCTGTTTCACCTGCGGTTCCTGTGTCATCGGTAGCTCACGCCTCCTCGGCAGTCCCGCCGTCAGTGCCTCTTGCTTCCTCGGTAGCCCCTTTGCGCCATCCCCGCAAGGAGTGGACAGATGAGGATATTTGCCGGATGCAACCGCCCCCGGATGGGGTGAACCGCAATCTTGACGGGTTGCTCTTCAATCTCCGCCAGTTACGGATCTCCCCTCCGGAACAACGCGCCATCATCCTCAAAAGCAACTTCGGCGCCATCGGCCATCCCATGTGGAAAGGCTTCTCGACGATACGCGAAAGCTGCGGGAAGATACGTCAGCCGGGAAGGTTTTTGCTGAGCTTATGCAATAAAACAGGTGTTCACGAGGAGTAAATGATACACTTGCATTTTATGATAAAAACGAAGATTTTTATTTCTCCGGTTATGATATAAGGTTTATATTTGCAGTGTGATTAAGCTTAAGACACGAAACTAAATTATTCTATTAATGAAAATAAAACTATTCTCTGGTTATGGCAGTATTGTATAAAACAGTCCAATCTATATTGGCAAACAAGGCAGGAGTTAAAGTATTTTATCCTCGCGTGGTCCTGAAAGGACACGTCTCCACCGACCAGATCGCCCGTGAAATATCGGAATACTCTTCTCTGAGCAAGGGCGACACGAAAAACGTTATCGACAACCTGGTGCGTGTATTGACCACCCACCTTCAATCTTCCGAGAGTGTGACTCTGGATGGCTTCGGCACGTTCCGCATGGCTATGAAGACCAACGGCAAAGGTGTGGAAAGCGCCGACAAGGTATCGGCTGCACAAGCCACAATGACCGTGCGTTTTCTGCCCTGCTACACGAAGAATCTTGACCGTACGACGGCGACCCGCTCCATGGTGACCGGCGTGAAATGTATTCCTTACGAAACAAGTCAGGCAGGAGGCTCCGGCAGCGGTGATGGTTCCGGTAGCGGTTCCGGAGGCGGCGGTCTGGACGAGAATCCGTTAGGATAAGGACGTTGAACGCAGAGGTGCGGAGGCGCAGAGGGCTTCCCGGGTATCAGATTTAAACAGGCGCTGTGTGGCTCCGTACTGGAAACTGACTAAACTATTCATTTTTAACGACTAAACGACTTTATTACTCACAGGGCAGCTTATTGCCCGCCGGACTTATTATTCACTAAACTAATTTCATTCAACTTATGAGAAGTATCAACATGATTGTAGTGCATTGTAGCGCTACCCGGGCAGACTGTGCCCTTACCACAGAAGATTTGGAAACCATTCATCGCCGGCGCGGCTTCCGCGGTATCGGCTATCACTATTACATTCACCGGGACGGAACAGTTGTCAACACCCGTGCTTTGGAACTCGTAGGTGCGCATGCCAAGGGACACAATGCTCACTCGATAGGTATCTGCTACGAAGGCGGACTGGATGTCCAAGGGTGTCCTGCCGATACCCGCACGCCTGAGCAGTGCTCGGCACTCCGGTTACTTGTGCATCAACTTCTGAAACGCTTTCGGAACAATATCCGTATCTGCGGGCATCGTGATCTCAGCCCGGATCGGAACGGTGACGGGGTGGTGGAACCGGAGGAATGGGTGAAAGAATGTCCGTGTTTCGAAGTAAGCAAAGATTTATAAACGACTAAAATATTGAATATTATGAAAATAAGTAAAGATACTTGGAAGACTATTCTGAAAGTAATTGTCACCATAACCACGGCCGTTGCCGGAATACTTGGAGTAAAAGCAGCAGGGTTGTAAAACTATTTAAGGAAGGAGGTAAACAAACAGTTTACTTCCTTCCCCGTAGAATTTGGATAAAGAATATAGATATTATAAATAATAAAGACTAATGAATAATGAAAAAACTACAATGCTTTTGTACTATAAAAAGAGTGTTACAACGCTCTATTGCAATGATATGTATGGCTTGTGTAATTCCGACAAGCCTGCAAGCACAGATCGCACAAAAGTCTGATGACTATTCGTTGAACCGTAACCCCAATAACTATTCTATTGCTACTCCCAATGCAGCTACTTTCAATAAATACATGGATAGCCCGGTAGATCTCTATTCGGGAACTGCACAAGTTAATATTCCGGTGTATACGTTGAAAGACGGTTCTGTGGACCTTCCTATCAGCTTGTCATATGCCACATCGGGTATTAAAGTGAATGAGGAAGCAAGCTGGGTAGGATTGGGATGGATGCTGGATGTCGGTGGATGCATCACCCGCAAGGTTATCGGAGAAATAGATTGTTACAATCCGGAACCTTACTATAAAAATGTAATGGCAGCCTATGAGCAAACCGGAAAACTGAGTAATACGACTCATATCAAAGGCCCGTGGAGTTCTGATATGCGCCTGGCTATGGACTGGTTCTTGACAGAGCCTTCTATGCGTAAAGCCCATTACGAGGGTAGATTCAATCCTGATGTATTCTGTTACTCATGTCCCGATGGAAAGGGGCGTTTTGTTATAGACAGCCGGAATGACAGCATTTATCTGTTGGATCGCCGAGAGGATGTGAAGATAGAAATGATGACAGAACGGTCGTTTTCTAAAGGTCAAGTTGTAGATGCCTTAGGCAGTAGATTGAAAGGATTCAAGTTGACTTTCCCTAATGGAGTGGTGCATAACTTCACGCTTATGAGTGTGATGAATACTAGCGTTCCTGTTTATATGGGAGCTCAGTCCGAGTTTTATGCTCTTTCGCAGACAGTTTATCCCAACGGACAGAAGGTGGATTATAGTTATGACGCTACGGCAGCTAACCGTGGATTCAACTATGGAGAAAATCTAAAATCAGTTATTCTTTCTTCAAGCGTAAGGGTAGACGATAACCAGGCGTGTGGTGACAATCGCGTGGAGCGAAGTCATAGTTCCCGGAGTTTTATAGATTGTACAGGCTGGGAGGTTAGATTGACTAAGATCAAAACCGACAACTATGAGGTTCATTTTGTGTCCAGTCTGCGTGATGACTTGCCCGAAGTGAAGAAGTTGGATAGGATTTATGTGAAGTCGCTGGCAGCTGTTCAACTGTCGGATACCTGTTGTTGGGATTATCGTTTTTCTTATGATTATTTTGTCAGTGAAGACTCTGGTAATTATTGGAGTAAACATGTATCTAACTTCTCCGTTTATCGACAGAAAGCACACATGCTGAAACGACTGAAGTTGAATGCCGTATTTGCTATAGCAGGCGGACAGGAAACAGAAAAATACCGTTTCTTCTACAATGCCAAAACATTGCCTCGAAAAGATTCTTATGCAGTGGACTATTGGGGATATTATAATGGCCAGTTGAGCAATACCTCATTTATTCCGGATATCTATTATCTGATGTGGCACGACCCACTTCAATACCAGAAGATACAAGATTTGCCACAAGATAATTGGGAGTCTCTATCCAAAGCCATGCGTGCCTACGATTTTGAAAATAGTAAGGCTTCTATCCTTACTGGTGTGCAATATCCTACTGGTGGCTATTCGGAGATAGTGTATGAACCTCATCACTTTGTGGACTATTTTGTGCCTACTTTATCGCAGACTCGGACAGATCTGCCTACGGAAAGTCTGACGATTTATGATGACAATTCTTTCTCTTCTGAGCATGGTGACTTTTATCCTTCTCCCAAGAATTATTGTTACTCTTTTACGGAAGATAAAGTAGTGACGATAACCGTTAGTCTTTTTAGAGGCAAAAACACTTGGGAATCTGTTGTCGGGCATCGTGCATACCTTTATTACATAGAAAATGGTAAACCGGCGCAGAAAGATCTTTCATTGAAGGAAGAATGTGAAGCGCTACACATCAAAGAGGAGATAAATCATCAGTCGCTTTCTTATACTGTGACGAAAACCTATAAACTAACCGTGAAGAAAGGTACGGGGTATTTTGTGGTGGATTTACCAGATGAGTTGGGCGACCAGACTACAGGAAACGGGACGAATGCCAAAATTTATATGCTTGTCAAATACGACAATGGGATGGAGGAAAAACGTGAATCGGAAGGTGCTGGGGTCCGCATCAAAGAAGTCAACTTCTACGACTCACCATCTAAAAGTACCTGCTTGCAGCAGATATCCTATGAATATGTCAATCCGGAAACTAATACTTGCAGCGGTTTACTGCTGAACAAACTTCAATTTATAAATTATTATCCGGGGACCTATGATAAACTTGGCAAGTACGTCAGTACAGGATGTAATTTTCAAGGAGTAGAATCCATTGCTTGCCGGTCAGATAAATTAGAATTGTCGGGTAGCAACTTTTTTTCTTCACCCTATCAGTCATCAACAAATGTTGGTTATACCTATGTCAAGGAGATAAAACATAAAGGCGGGCAAGAAGGCTATACTTGGTACAAGTATCATAATGAGGAACCACGGATGGAAGAACATTCTATCCCGGTTTATAGTCCTCTGAATGGCAGTTTGCTTGAAACGGCGGTCTATAATGCTGCCAAGACACTTGTACAAAAGACGCAGTTCACTTATGAAGATCCTGTTTATCATTATTATTTTGGAATGAACTTTTACGACCGGATAAATCTTTTTCCGGAACTGTTCTACCAGTCGGGATGGCAATGTATGGCAATGAGTGACACAGGTGAAGGTCCATCGTATTATCTAAAATGTAACAACTCTCTTTTCTATGCAAAAATGGAGTTCTGGCAAGATGGTTTCGAGAACACCTATGTGGGTAGTGTCAATCGCCTTGCCATGGTAGTTCATCCCCTGAATTTTCACAATATCCGGTTGAAGGAGAAGCGTATATGGAAGGACGGAGTAGAAATCCGCGAGACTTATAACTATAATTTGCAGACACAGCAATTGAAGGAAAAGCAGATAGGACTTTCGGATGGCGGTACACTGAAAATAACTTATACTTATCCTAACGATTGCCCTTGGGGAATCTACACTACAATGACTCAGAAACATTGCATTTCTCCTATAGTCGAAGAGAAGAAGTTTAAGAATGGTCGGCTGATGGAAAGTATTTTAACGGAATATCTGCAAGTATCTGAAGGATTGTATCTTCCGTCGGTGCAGCATTACTCGGAAATAACAACTCCACTTGCCGCTTCTACTGTGACTTTTTCGTCAGCGGGGCGTAATAAAACAGTCTATCCGGCAGATAACATCGTGTATCATCATTACGATAAATACGGGCATGTACTCAACTTATCTGTTAATAACCGGGAAAGTACTTATTTATGGAGCTATAAAGGGCAATATCCTGTGGCAGAGATAGACAATGTTTCTTATGATACCGTGAAAGCGGCTCTTGGCTCTGTTACTCCTGAGATTTTGTCGAGTATGCCGATTCCTAATATGAATTTGCTACGCAGCCTGCGCACTAAGCTTCCGGATGCTCATGTCCGGATATACGAATACAAATCTTCGGCCGGAGTTTCTCAGACGATGTTTCCCAATGGTAATACTGTCGGTTATGAATACGATTCCCTTAACCGTCTGGTGAAAATGAAAGACTATAATGGAAAGACGACCGGAGAATATGGCTACCATTACAAGCCGTGAACACTACATCTTTTTTGATTTGAAAGAACTTGAAAAAAGTATGATTATGAAACGATTCAGTATATTTTTATTGTTATTAATAGCTGCCTGCGTCATGAATGCGCAGGTCAGCACAGAGAACTACATCCGCACGCGCAAGATGCTGAATGATACGGGGAGTTCTTATTTGGATGATATTGCTTATTATGACGGACTTGGCCGACCTTTCCAAACAGTAAAGAAAGCTGTGAAAAATGGTAGTCCTGCAAATAAAAACCTCGCTACCTTGCAAGAATATGATGCCACAGGGCGTGAGGGGAATAGCTGGTTACCAATACCCATCAATTCTTCTGTCTATTTGGCTCCTGCCGCTTTTAAGAGCAGTGCCCCGGGGAAGTATAGCAATGACAGTCGCCCTTACAGCCAACCTTTTTATGAAGCTTCGCCTTTGAACCGCATACTACAACAGTACGGTCCCGGAGCTGTATGGTACAATGCCGGTCGACCGGTAAAGACGGAGTATTTGACAAATACTGCCGCTTTGCCGCTGAATTGCCGTTATTATACCGTAAATGATTCTTATACATTGAGCGGTGGCAGTAGTAGCTATGCTGCCGGGCAACTTTCAGTAGTAAAGACTATGGATGAGGATATGAATGTGAGCTATAATTTCACCGATAAGCTGGGACATCTGGTATTGACCCGGCAGATGCAAGGTAGCGAACCGCATGACACCTATTATGTATATGATGAAAAGGGAAATCTGTGTTTTGTGTTACAACCTATGTATCAGAACTCAGCAAGTCTTGATTTGTATGCTTTTCAGTACAAATACGATGGTCGCAACCGCTGCATCTATAAAAAGTTTCCAGGTGCCCAATACATCGCATATATTTACGATAACGCTGATCGTTTGATTTATTCGCAGGACGCCAGACAGCGTTCCCGGAAGAAACTGACATTTTATGAATACGACCTATTGGGACGCTTGATCCGTCAGGGAGAATGTACAGACGACCGTTCTTCTACTTCCGATCATCCAGGCCCTAATGGTGAAATCCCGACTTCCGCTTCAATGGTATATATACAGAATTACTACGACGATTACAGCTTTGCAGGAGGAAGCGGCTTCCCAACAGCCTCTTTCACCAAAGATACTTCAGGTCATGGTAAGGGATTCCTGACAGGAAGCAGTATTACAGTATTTGGAACCGATATGAAGATTTATGTTGCACATTACTACGATATAAAGGGACGTGAGACGAAAACCGTACAAAGTAACCTGCTGGGTGGATATGACGTGACAGTTACCACTTATACATTTACTGACAAACCTGCTACTGTGACGCACACGCATACAGCAAACGGAAAGAGTACATGGACGGAGGCATATACTTATACCTATGACCATGAGAATAGAATAAGTAAGGTGCAACATACGTTTGGGGGAACTACAATTACTTTGTATGATGCTCTGTATGATGATTTTGGTCGTTTAATGACTAAATCTTTGCATGGCTCTACCACGAATAAGCTGACTTACACTTATAATCTGCGCGGTTGGCTGACGGAGATCACTGGTGCTCGTTTTACACAGAATATGTATTACAATACAGGTGTCGGTACAGCGAAGTATAACGGTAGCATCAGCAGCATGACGTGGAAGGCGGGTAATGAAAGCACTGTGAGAGGTTACAAGTTCACTTATGACGGTCTGGATCGCCTGCTGAATGGTACTTATGGAGAGGGTGAGCAACTCAACAGCAATTCCGGCCGGTATTCTGAAAATGTGACCGGTTATGACAAGAACGGCAACATCACCGGTCTGGAACGTTATGGTCGTAGCGGTTATTCTTCCTACGGTATGTGCGATGCCTTAACCTACACGCTGAATGGCAACCAGATGACCCGCGTGGACGACCTGGTGTCCATCGGTGCAGGTAATGATGAAACGGACTTTAAGGATGCCGTGAAGCAGGCGAACGAGTATACTTACGATGCCAACGGTAATTTAACTAAAGATTTAAACAAGGGAATAACAGGAATTACGTATAATTGTTTAAATTTGCCCAATGCAGTAACATTCAGTGACGGCAGTACTATTACTTATATTTACAGTGCGGATGGTACAAAACTTCGTACGGTTCATAAGATAGGAAGTGTCACCACCACTACTGATTACTGTGGTAATGTGATCTATGAAAACAATACTGCCAAACTGCTGTTGACAGGAGAAGGATATATCTCTTTGAGTGATAAGAAGTATCACTATTATTTGCAGGATCATCAGGGGAACAATCGGGTAGTTGTAGATAAAGATGGAAATGTGAAGGAAACAAACCATTACTATCCATTTGGTGGTGTGTTTGCAAGTACGGGTAGTGTACAGCCTTATAAGTATAACGGTAAGGAACTGGATACAAAGAAAGGTTTGAACTGGTATGATTATGGGGCGAGAATGTATGACTCGGCACTGGGGAGATGGCATGTGGTGGATCCGCTGGCGGAGAAGTATTGTGGAGTGAGTCCATATACGTATTGTAAAAATAATCCAATTCTCAGGATCGATATTGATGGGAAAGATGATTATGTAGTGAATAAGAATGGTTATGTGTTTTTTTGGAAAAATACAAAATATGAAGATAAGGGAGATCGAGTTTATTATTTTGATGGAGAACATAAACCGAAGCAGGTAAGCGGAAAACCGATAACTATAATGGATAATGAATTAATGCCTGGTATGGTTGAAAGTCAAAAGCCTCTGGATGGATATTCTACTTATGGACAAACCAGTAACATTCATGATGCTGCAAATCTCTTTAAGTTTGCAGCGGATAATAGTATTGTTGAATGGAAATTGGACGTATATGAGAATGAAAATGATGGGCCAACAGCTATTATTATTACAGATCATAAAGAAGGCTCTGTGGAAAGAGGAAATAATGCAAAAAAAAGGACGGCTGTGAATGGTCACAAAAAAATAGATATTCATTCTCATCCTGGTGATGAAAGTCAGGGAGCTTCTGCTTCTGATATGAAATATATTAATAGCAGAAATAATGCAGTTTATTTAAAGAGGAACCGAACGTTGCATGATTATAATTCTAAGAAAAGCAATATAACAACTATTCATATAAATACGGTCGAAGATTTGCAGAAGTATATACAAGATAGACTTAAAAAATAGTTTGTATGCGAAAGGTATTATTAATATTATTACTTATTTCTTTGCCGGGTTGTCAACCCGGCAAAGAATCTCCTGCTCGTTCTACTGCTTTACGGGAAGTTAAGCGGTTGATTGATCAAGATTCTTTTCCTGCAAAGTATATTATCATGTATGAGGAACCATCGAACGACATCGGTTCTATCTATAAGATAACACCGGCTAACTCTCCATTTGTAGAATGGAGTTTGGAAAGACCGGAAAAAGTGATAAAGTACAAGGATAGGTATATCTGCTTAATGAATCCTATGGAGTCAATTGATATGCCTAAAGAAAAATTGATTGAGATAACGGATTATCCGAATGATACAACAACCGGTCCTGTGTATGATGAAATATGGTATATAGGGGTGTCTAAAAATGGGAAGAAACACACCTTGGTTTCTACATATAGATCTTATCTCACCTATCGTTATTATTCTTTTCCTCAGCTCTTGGAATATACATTCGAAGATTATGATTCGACCCATTTACCACGCTTTATATTGGCTTCATATCTTTTAGTTGTGGATAGTTCATACATACCCAAAGGAGCATTGTTTAATCATATCCAACGCATTGATGGAGAAATATACTATACTAATGTTTTAGATGAGTATTTTAAAGAAAACAAAGATAGTATACGTAAGGACTTTTTTGCAGTATTGAATGGAAAAGATACACTTAAGCTAAATGTTGTAGATACGATAACACAGCATCTTTTCTTTGAGAGTGCGAATAATGCTGCTTTCTTTAGATCACTGGCAAAAAATCCTTTGGGTAGATTATATGATTTGCTTCGTGACTCTACTTTTTATTTTTGTAATGAAAAAGGCACGTATGTCAGGTATTCTGTTCCGTATAGCGACTTTCATTGGTATTTTAGTATAAATAATAATTCTTATAAATATGTAGATGAGTTTTATAGAAGAGGAACAAAACAGAGTCTGAAAGATTTAGACGGTAGCTATAATGAATGGGATGCAAATTGATTTCATTTATAGGATTCAATAATGGTTTTGTTGGTATGATATCCCCTGTCTTTTACTCTGAAATATGAGTAGAGGCAGGGATTGTGGTATTCTGTTTTTACAGCGTTAAGGTCATCCGGGAGCTTCCTTATCTATTCCCAGTCCTAGCAGATATGTTATCCGCTGTTCTTTAGTATAGAAGGATTTTTAATCTCAGCTATTACGTCGAATACGCTTTATTTCTTGTATATTAGCATTCTAAAATCAGCGGATTACAAATCCGCTGGGATGGACAAGGAGCTTGATACAAAGAAGGGATTGAACTGGTATGATTATGGGGCAAGACATTATGATACGGCAATAGGAAGGTTTACGACGATGGATAGATTTGCAGAGAAATATTATTCGATGTCATCGTATCAGTATGGAGGAAATAATCCAGTTGGTAATATTGATGTGAATGGAGATAGTATAGTCATTAGCCCCAATCCCAATGGATTAATTGATCATATAAAATCAAGATTCGGTTACGATACAAAGTTCCAAAAAACTGTAAAAGCTGATTTAGCACAATTGAAGAAAGATGATAAAACTGTTGCTCAAATAATTTTAAAATTAGAGGACAGTGAAAATATTCATCAAATTACAATGGTGGAGGATAGAAGAAAAGGTAACTTAACAGAAGTTGATAAAGAGAAAGCTGCCAAGGAAATTTCACAAGGCACTACTGTTAGATACGATCCCTATACTCAAATAGAACCTAGCGGAGAGAAAAGAACTCCGAGGGTAGGACTAAGTCATGAGTTGCAACATTCTTATGATGCAGATCAAGGAACAATGACTAGGGAAATAACAGAGAATGGTGTCTTGTTGATTGAAGTACGTGCAATCAATACAGAAAATAAAATAAGAATGAAAACAGGAGATCCTAAAAGAACCAAATATGGAAGAAGAGAAGTGCCTAAAATACTATTGGAGTAAAATTATTCTAATTACTGGAATTGCCTTTATTCTTACTGCATGTATGTATATAAATAGGAAATCCAAAGAACAACATGCAAAAGAAAATGGTAATGAGCCTTATAAAGCTCTAAGTGTAAAATACCAAGATTCTATTTATCGTATGGTATTAAGATCAAATGACATTGTCTTAAAAATGAAATATCCAGATGAATTTTTACGAACTTTAAAAGATTCAGGCGTTTTAAACATTGATAGTGCAACTTTTTATGAATTAAGAAAAGATATAGTAACACCTCAACCTCTAATAGATTCGATCTTTAAAGGAAATGTTGATACTCTACTTTCTCACTTTTTTGATGATAATGGTTTTATTGCCTTTGAATTATCATATGATGAAGAAAAATACCTAATTGATATTTTATATCGAAATAAAATTCTTGTAAATGTTGCTTGTGAATCAGGATATTTATATATTGACAACTGATCTCGTTCGATTGGATATTCTATTCGATTGTATCAAGTCTTAGAATTTTTAATCTGCAAATCTTACATATCCCTGACCTTTACTATAAATAATTAGTCTGGTCAGGGGCTATTTCTTAGTGATTTTTTGACTTAAAAGCTTACTCTAATGTCAAAACGATTAGGATATGACTATTAAATTCTTATTTGTTTTTTATTGGCTATGATTCCTCCATTATGATAGCTATTATTATATATTAAGTTGTAGCGGTTCTTCTTCTTACGGTATGTGCGATGCCTTAACCTACACGCTGAATGGCAACCAGATGATCCGTGTGGACGACCTGGTGTCCATCGGTGCAGGTAATGATGAAACGGACTTTAAGGATGCCGTGAAGCAGGCGAACGAGTATACTTACGATGCCAACGGTAATTTAACTAAAGATTTAAACAAGGGAATAACAGGAATTACGTATAATTGTTTAAATTTGCCCAATGCAGTAACATTCAGTGACGGCAGTACTATTACTTATATTTACAGTGCGGATGGTACAAAACTTCGTACGGTTCATAAGATAGGAAGTGTCACCACCACTACTGATTACTGTGGTAATGTGATCTATGAAAACAATACTGCCAAACTGCTGTTGACAGGAGAAGGATATATCTCTTTGAGTGATAAGAAGTATCACTATTATTTGCAGGATCATCAGGGGAACAATCGGGTAGTTGTAGATAAAGATGGAAATGTGAAGGAAACAAACCATTACTATCCATTTGGTGGTGTGTTTGCAAGTACGGGTAGTGTACAGCCTTATAAGTATAACGGTAAGGAACTGGATACAAAGAAAGGTTTGAACTGGTATGATTATGGGGCGAGAATGTATGACCTGGCACTGGGGAGATGGCATGTGATGGATCCGTTGGCGGAAAAGTATTGTGGGGTGAGTCCTTATACGTATTGTAAAAATAATCCGATTAATAGGATTGATCCGGATGGTAACGATGATTATGTAATAGAACCTAGAGGACGTTTACACAACATGACTATTGAATCGCAAAGAGGAAAAAGCGAGTTTGACAGGTTATATAACAGCTCGGGAACGAGAAAAATAAAACGTGGTAACAAGTCTATTAAAGTTAGTGATACGAAACTTCTTTCTGGCATGGTAAAAATGCAGACAAAACATGCGGGCTATAAAACTGCCGGCAGTACTCAAAGTCTGCAAGATGCTGCAGAAGTATTTAAATTTGCAGCCGATAATAGCAAAGCTGAATGGAGGTTGGATGTATATGATGATAATGGAGCAAAAACAGCGGTAGTAGCCACCAAACAGAGTGAGGATCATGTTCAGAATGCGGATGAAGCTATGGATGGATTGGCAGTAGAAGGAAATCAGGTCGTTAATATTCATTCTCATCCCAATCCTTTGGGAACCAAGGGAGGCTCTTCGGATGACATGAGAAATGCCAAATCAAGCCCGGCACGAAATGCTGTGTATTTTAAGGCAAATCAAACCTTGTATGAATATAATAGTACTCGATCTCAGATAAAGGGAATGTCTGCTAATACTGCGGATGATATTCTGAGACAGATGGGATTAAAATAAATATTATTGATATGGATAAAAAAGGAATCGTAGTATTTAGCCTCTTATGGCTACTCTCAGGGTGCATACGCAAACCGAATGATGTAGATATGTATCAGAGAGCCATAGGGTATGCGCAGTCTCTTGTAGACAGCGGTTATATAACTGATGATTATGTCCAATTATATGAATTGAAAACAAGTGAGTTCAGCAGTATATATTCTATTTTTGGTACAGATACTCCGATTTCAGATGCTCCGGAATATCCATCTCGAATAGTAAAAGTGGGCGAAAAGTTTTTCTGCTTTACGGAATTAGACGAGCCGGAATTATCCGTAGAACAAATATACTGTATTACTAATGTTTATGATGCATATTTGGGGCTTCGCAGCAATGATATTTGGTTTCTGGGGATTTCGAAAAATGAGAATGCGGGAGCTATGGTGAAGAGATCACCGGATATAGATAATCTCTTTGATTACTCTGAATTATGGCCCTATTTTTCAGGCGGGCAACCAGAAAGGCGTGATTTTTATATGTGGCTGTTTACTCATGATATAGTCCTGTCTGATCCAGCCTGTTTGGAGTTAGATAGTCTGGGATTTCATATAAAGAAATTAGATGGAGAGATCTATGTGGCGAATAAAACAGATACCATAGTTGTCTTATCTTCAGATCCCCTTGGGCGGGATTTTGTCGTTGCAAATGGTTCCGATACTCTTGTGCTATCCTTGAAAGATTCGCTGCCGATTGAAATTCCTGCAAACCATTCTTTGACTTTGCGTTATGAAAGTAAAGAAAACAGTTCTTTTTTTCAAAATCTGCCGTGTAAAAACACATGGATGTCTTTGTATAAATTATTAGGTGATTCCACTTTTAGTCTTTTGAAAATAAGTGTTGAAGCAAAAAAGATTCGCTTATTGCATGGTGATCTTCCTTTTAGTTATTTAAGAGACGATTCAGGTGAAACTTTGAAGGAATTTTGGAATGAAGGAATCTTTGATAAAGAAGAACGGGGGCAAAGATTTTGGAGAATAAGTGAATAATAGATAATCTTTATCTATCTGTTTGGTTGATATTATATCATAGGTAGTCGAAAGAATTTGGGTTGTTAAATCCTTTAAGGTTTTCCTCCGTCTCGGCGGATTTATAATCTGCCGATTTTGCGTATTAGGATTTGTAATTCACTTTATATCTACTTGAAGTTTTTGTTTTCATCGGATTATAAATCATAGCTGGTCGAAAGATAACATCCATTCACATTTGCGATAAAACGGAAAGGTTTATTAGCAATTTGCTCTATCAAAAAAGATAGATTCAATTAAGAAAAGTCAGTGAAAAGGATTCCTTTTCTTAAAGGATTTAATGATGCAAAGCGGGCAATGGAAGTGGCTTTTCTATAGTCGTAGCAGTTGAGAATACAGGTTTGACAATAAATGTAATGGAATCAACCGATAGGGATTGTTATAGTGAATATGCGGCAGGCGGCACAATATATTGGAACCCGTAATTACTGAAGTAGTTACATCAAATAAAATAAATGAAGTTAAAACGAAAGAATATGAAAATAATAGAAAACGTTGGATATCTGAATAGGTTATTTCTATATGGTGTGTTTTGTACTCTTTTTCCCTTGGTTGGAACTTCCTGTTCCACTACTAAGAATTTGATTGATGCTAACGATATTGATTATATAAAATTCTGGTATATGCCTAAATGGATTGAAACACCTAATGCTATCAGGGATTGTGCCGATATTGTGTATGACACCTGTGTTACTAAGGATTCTGTGATAATGGATAGAAAAATAATTAGAGAATATGTAAAGGCAGTTAATAAACTAAAGATTTTGAAGAAGGAACTTGGCTATGATTTACGTATATCTTCCCTTATTGTATTTAAGGAAAATAGGAAAAAAGTACCTGTATGTATTAGTTTGAATGGGGTAATTCTTAAAAATGATACATTGATGAAAGGAAATAAACGTATGCTTAAACTAATAGATAATATTTTATATAAACATCATAAAGTAGAAGATTGGACTCCTGATTTTATGAAAGAATGATGTAGTATCCTTGCTCTTGGGAAATATCTAAAGATACAAAAAACAACTGGTTCGTAATGAATAGGTTGGCTTAAACTTTACTCTTTTTAGGAATATTCTTAAGGCATTTCTGACACTGTCCAAAATTTTGTGTAAATGGAAACAGGATTCAGTTATAAGTTTCTTC